>Ga0210391_10000438_pt1 | contig 44798 bp, 25 predicted proteins | sample IncBWC12OmetaG_FD_160573 | JGI IMG/M metagenome (GOLD analysis project Ga0210391, IMG submission 160573) | Forest soil microbial communities from Barre Woods Harvard Forest LTER site, Petersham, Massachusetts, United States - Inc-BW-C-12-O ...
AGGTGGGAACGGATTCTCCAGGAGCACCTGTTGGCCGGGCGCCCGGTCACGGAGCTGGAGTTTGCGACCGCGCCGCTGCCCGCCTGACCCGAGCGCCGCTCAGCCGGTTGATTTCACCAGCTGCAACGGGCGGCCGCTGCGGCCCATCCCCAGGGCACCACTGCGCGCCACCTCCAGCAGCTCCGCACGCGCAGCCAGATCGCGGATGAAGCTGTTGATCTCCGCCTCGCTTGCCGTAAGTTCGACAATGAAGCCATCGAGCGCCGGATCCAGGACCCGCCCGCCCGTGCGCACCACATAGCCACGCAGGCTGTCGGTGTGCTCGGCCCGCACCTTCAGTTTCAGCAGCACCAGTTCGCGCTCCAGGTGCTCACCGGTGGTCATATCCTCCACGCGCACCACGTCGATGAGCTTGTGCAACTGGTTGACGATCTGCTGGATGACAGCATCGGACCCCGTGGTCACCATGGTGATGCGCGAGACCGTCGCGTCGTCGGTGGGCGCGACCGAGAGTGATTCGATGTTGTAGCCGCGGGTGGAAAACAGGCCCGCTACGCGCGACAGCGCGCCGGCTTCGTTTTGCAGGAGAATGGCGATTATGTGGCGCATAAACGCCAACTGTAGCCTCTCGGCGCATCAAACTGCTACTCTTTAAGACCGTCCATGGGTTTTGCGTCCCGCAGCGTTAAATGAACGATACCGTCATCATGGCCCGGCCCACCGGGCACCCGTTGGCCGGTCAGCAGATGACCGGAGCCCAGATGCTGGTCCAGGTGCTGGCGGATGAGGGCGTGACGGCCATTTTCGGCTACAGCGGCGGCGCCATCCTGCCCACCTACGACGCGGTCTTCCTGTTCAATGAGCAGGCCCAGGCGCAGGGCACCCGGCAGGTGCCACTGATCGTGCCGGCCAATGAACAGGGCGCAGGATTCATGGCGGCCGGCTATGCCCGGGCCACGGGTCGGGTGGGCGTGTGCCTGGTGACCTCCGGTCCGGGCGCCACCAACACGGTCACGCCGGTGCGCGACTGCATGGCCGATTCCATTCCCATGGTGGTGATCTGCGGCCAGGTGGCCACGGGCGCCATCGGCACCGACGCCTTCCAGGAAGCCCCGGTGGCATCGCTGATGGGCGCGGTGGCCAAGCACATATTCCTGGTCACCGATCCTGGCAAGCTGGAAGCGACCTTGCGCACGGCCTTTGAGATCGCGCGCACCGGCCGGCCCGGTCCGGTGGTGGTGGATGTCCCCAAGGACGTGCAGAACTGGCAGGGCCTCTTCGTGGGCAGCGGCAATCTGCCCGTGCCCGGCTATCGCAGCCGGATCATGAACCTGGCGCGCGATGGTCTGGCGCTGGCCGATGCCAACCGGTTCTTCGAGCTGCTCGGTGCCGCGCAGCGCCCGCTGATATATGCGGGCGGCGGTGTCATCAATGCCGAAGCCTCCGACGCGCTGCATGAGTTTTCGCAGGCCTTCGGGGTGCCCGTGGTCACGACCCTCATGGGGCTGGGTGCCATGGACACCATGGGGCCATTGTGTGTCGGCATGCTCGGCATGCACGGCGCGGCCTATGCCAACTACACCGTGGATGACTGTGACTTCCTGATCGCTCTGGGCGCCCGCTTCGATGACCGGGTCGCCACAGTGCCCGCGAAGTTCGCGCCCAACGCCAAGGCGATCGCGCAGTTCGACATCGACCGCGCCGAGATCGACAAGGTGCGCAAGGTGCAGTGGCATCACGTCGGGCTCATGGACGATGCGCTGCGGCTGCTGGTGGCCCATGGCCGCCGCGCGGGCTTCAACCCCGACTACTCCGCATGGCATGCCCATATCGAGGCACTCAAGCGCGCGCACGCCTTCAACTATGACCGCAACAGCGTGGCGATCCAGCCCTATCAGGTGATCGAGGAGATCAACCGGTTGACCCGTGGCGAGGCCATCGTCGCCACCGGCGTCGGCCAGCATCAGATGTGGGCGGCCCAGTACTTCGATTTTCGCCAGCCGCGGCTGTGGCTGACCTCGGGCAGCATGGGCACCATGGGCTTTGGCCTGCCCGCCGCCATCGGTGCGCAGATCGCCCATCCGGGCCGACTGGTCATCGACATCGATGGCGATGCCAGCATCCGCATGAACATCGGCGAACTGGAGACCGTGACCACCTACGACCTGCCGGTGAAGATCGTCGTGCTCAACAACAATGGCGATGGCATGGTGCGCCAGTGGCAGAAGCTGTTCTTCAAGGGCCGCTTTTCAGCCAGCGACAAGTCGCTCCATACCAAGGATTTCATCAAGGCCGCGCAGGCCGATGGCTTCAAGTACGCGGTGCGTCTGGAGCGCAAGGAAGATGTGGCGCGCATCATCGCCGAATTCATCAGCTTCGATGGTCCGGCCTTCCTCGAGGTGGTCATCGACCGCGATGCGGGCGTGTTCCCCATGGTCGGCCCGGGTCAGCCGTACGCCGAAATGATCACCGGCGATTTCATCGCCTCGCGCGATCGGCCCGCCATCCCGACGCCCATCTCCAACGAGAGTTTCTGAAGGCTCGCTACAGCCCTGACAGCTGCCACAGACCCGGGCCGCTCTCGCAGGCCATGGCGGTGCGCTTGGCGTGGTGGTAGTTGCCCGAGGCCTTCAGGAAGAAGGCGCGGCAGGCGCCGGCGATGCCATCCCGACCGGCATCCGGGCGCATCTCGTAGTGGATGCCGGTGGCGCCATTGTCCCAGCTGACCCAGCGGCCGCTGGCGCCCAGCTCCAGGATCTGGCCCATGCAGGCCCTGTCCCCCTCGTCCACTTCGGCCCCCAGAGTGGTGGGCAGCAGGTCCGGCAGGCGCGCGCCGACCAGCATGGCCGCGCTGCGATTCAGCTCCCGGCGCTGTCCGAGACTGGCCATGGCGCCGCTGTGACGCGGATTTTCGGTGATGCGCTCGCGGTCGCAGTGGCCCTTGCGGACGTCAAAGTCCAAGGGCCAGCGGACCCCGGAGAAGCCGCGGAAACTTCCAGTCTTTGGCGCAGCCGGCGCTGAGGATGCCGTGGCCTGGGCCGCCGCCGTCGCGCCGGGCAACATGCCTGAGGCCAGCCAGGCGCCAAGCGCCATGCCGGTGAGCAGTGCGACGCGGGATCGGTTCGGCTTTGAGGTCGTGTGCATGGGGCTTCCTTGCCGCATTGTCGCGCCGCCGGGTGGCGCCGTGCGGGTGAATTGATGCAGGTGCGACATGGGTCACGTCACATTCGAGGTTGAATCGTCTGCCATCGGCGATTTAGAGTCAGCGACCTTCGCGCAAGTTTCGCGAACAAAGGGGATTCACGATGAGCAGCTCTCCAGTCCTGGGGCAGTTCCTGTGGCACGAATTGCTGACGACCGATCCTGCGGCCGGTGCCGGATTCTATTCCAAAGTGTTTGGCTGGAACGGCCAACCCTGGGAAGGGGACGCGCAATACACCATGCTGACGCATGCCAATGGGCCGGTTGGCGGTGCGCGCGTCATCGGCAAGGACCCTCTGGCCGACAAGATCGGCCTGAACTGGTTGACCTATGTGGGCGTGCCGGACCTCAGCGCCGCGCTGGCGGCGGCCGAGTCCAAGGGTGCCCGGGTGCTGCATCCGGCGACCGGATTGTCATCCGACGGCGGCCGCTACGCAGTGATCGCCGATCCCCAGGGCGCCACCATCGGTCTGTATGAGCCCGGGGCCGGCATGTCCAGCGGCAACGCGGGTCCCATGGCCGGACCGGTTGCCTGGCATGAACTGACCGCCGAGGATCCCGAGGCCGCGCTGCGTTTCTACAAGGACATTGTCGGCTGGGAAGTGCTCGGCACCCATGAGATGGGCGGCGATGTCGGCACCTATCACCTGTTCGGTATCGGCACGACCCAGCTGGGCGGGGCCTTCAAACGGGCCCGCGATGGCTCATCGACCCGGCCGCGATGGCTGATCTATGTTCATGTACCCGGCATCACCGCTGCGGTCGCCGCGGTTCTCGCCGCGGGTGGCAAGCTGCTCAATGGACCGCACCAGGTACCGGGCGGCAACTGGGTGGCCCAGGTTACCGACCCGCATGGCGTGTACCTGGCCATGCATGGTCCCAAGGAAGTCGCGGCAAGCGCCCCCAAGGCCTCGAAGCCCAAGCCCAAAGCCCCGGCCAAACCGAAAGCTGAAGTGAAGGCTGCGGCCGCGCCCAAACCCAAGGCTAAGGTCAAGGTTAAGCCCAAGACCAAGAAGAAAGCAAAGAAGTCCAAGAGCCAAGCCAAGCGCAAGACGGCGCCGAAGCGCAAGGTTGCCAGCAAGGTCAAGGCAAAGGCCAAAACCAAGACCAGGACCAAGGCAAAACGTAAGGCTAAGGCCAAGGCGCGCAAGGCGCCCCGGCGCGGCAAGTAGTCAGGGGCGCAGGGCTATCGGCCCTGCGACTCCGCGTCATTGCGCTGCTGGGCAGCGGCCTGCTGTGCCTGATCCAGCTCGCGCTTGACGCGATCTTCGGTCTGCTTGGCCTGTTGTGCCTGCTGCACTTCGGCCTCCGCACCGGCCCCGGTGGCCACGGCCGTTCCGGCTAAGCCGCACCCCGCACACAGGGCCGCCGCGAGCAGCGGCAGGGTCAGGCGCAGGATGCGCAGGGGGCCGGCTGTCCGGCTTTGGATTGTGCTGCGATTCATGGGGGGTCTCCTTTGCCCGGAATCAGCCCATTATTGACAGTGTGTGCGCACTTTGAGACCTGGCGCCAGGTACGGAGTCTCGTTCCTTAAAGACCACCGCGAATCCTTATATAGTGGCCGGGACTGCCTGTATCGGAGGGGCGAATGCCCAAGGGTCCCGCAACATCCGCATCACCGGTCGTACCGCGCGTGCGACGCGGCTATTTCGAAAGCCGCTATGGCCAGCTGCATGTGCACAACGCGATTCCCCCGGGTGGCGGATTCGACGAAGGCACTTCGCTGCTGTGCCTGCATGCCACGCCGCGTTCGGGCAGCAGCATGCTGCCGCTGCTGTCACTGATGGGCATGGACCGCTCCGTGTACGCGCCGGATCTGCCCGGCTATGGCAACTCCGATGCACCCACGGCGCGGCCCAGCATCGCCGACTACGCCAATGTGATCGGGGACTTCTGCACCACGATGCGGTTTCGCCATCTGGATGTGCTGGGCTACCAGGCCGGGGCGCTGGTGGCGGCGGAACTGGCCATGGCGCTGCCGGCCGTCGTACGGCGCGTGGTGCTGGTCGGAGTGCCGGTCCCCGACGATGCTGAACGAGACAGCTTCCGACGTGCGCCCTGGCCGGTTGCGCCAAGCGCCGATGGGGCTCACCTGCTGGTGGAATGGAATCGCACCCGCAACGCGGTGCATGAGGGCGCGGCACTTGAGAGCATTGCCTCCGGTTTCGCCGACAAGCTCGCCAATGGACCGCTGGCCTGGTGGGGCATGCAGGCCGCCATGCAGTACCCCGCGGCCGAGCGTCTGCGACTGATCACGCAACCCACACTGCTGATCCGCTCGCGCGAAGGGCGCGGCCTGGACAGCGCGCGCGCCCGCGAACTGCTGCCCAAGGCGCGATCGGTAGAGCAGGCGCAGGTCTACGGCAGCGATCTATTCGAGTCCGCCGCCACGGAGCTGAGCTCCGTGTTGCGGGAGTTCCTACGCGGTTAATCCAATGAGTCCCAAAACATGAACGCCTCCAGTCAGTCATTTCCCAATAGCCCGGCTGATGCGGAAATCACCGCCGAGTTGCCGGTGCTGGATGTCGCTGCCTACGAGGCGCGCCACGCCAACGATCCGCTTTCCAGCACCGACACCTGGGCCTCGCCGGCGCAGCCCGGCGCCGTCTCGGACGCCACTCCCGAGCTGGCGCCGTCCGCGCCGCTGCCGGCCAACGTGGCCGCGAAACTCGAGGCGGAACTGAAGTCACTGGCGAGCAACCTCAAGGAGCTCGAGACCCGGCTCGCCGCCAAGGGCGAGCGGCTGGTGATCATTGAGAAGGAACTGGCCGAGTCGCGTGCCGCGGGGCAGGCCGCGGCCGAGCGCGCGACCGCGCTGTCCGATGAGCTGACCGGCAACCGCGCCGCCATCGCCGCGGCGACCACGCAGATCGAAGGCCTGCAGGCCACGATCCGCGAGCGCGACTCGGCACTGCAGGCCGCCGCCGCGCGCGCGAGCGAAGAGCAGCAGCAGCAGCAGCGGCGCGAGGCTGAGCTCAACAGCGCCGCAGCGGCCGCGACCGCGCGCAGCGCCGAACTGGTCACCCATCACGAAACGGCGCTGAAGGCGTCGTGGCAGCAGGTCGCGCAGCTGCAGGCGCAAAGTGCCGCGCAGCTGGAGACCCTGCATTCCATGGAAGGCCGGCGCGGCATTTTCGACTCGATACTGCGTGGCCTTGATATGCAGATCGCGGGTCGCGAACAGGATCAGGCACGGCTGTCCGATGATCTGGCGCGCAACACCACCCACGGCCTGGAGCTGACCCGGGAGCTGGAGGCACGCAGCCGGCAGATCACGCAGCTGCAGGCCGAACTTGCCGCCGTGAATTCAAATCTGGCGCTGCGCACCGATGAAGCCGCGGCGCTTGGCCGTACCAATGTTGAACTGACCCAGTCATTGCAGACGTTGCGCGAGGAGAGCGCCGGACGCGCGACCCGCATCAGCGAACTTCAAGCGCAGCTCGAGGCCGACAAACAGATCCACGCACAGGCCCTGGAGGCCGCCGCCAAGGCGCACAGCGACGTTCAGGCCGGCAACGCGGCGCTGGTGGCGAGAAAGGCGGCCCTGGAATCGGAGATCGCGGCGCTGCGCGAGGAATCCGCCGGCAATGCCAGTGCCGTGCGCCAGGTCACCACCGACCATGCCAATCGCCTGGCGCAGATCCAGGACCAGCAGATGCAGCTTACAGCCCTGGCGGCGCAGGTCGCGAGCCAGTCCCAGACCCTGCATGCCGAGACCGAACGCAATCGCGTCCAGAAAGAGCAGATCGGCATCGCGGAGAACGATCTGCGCGTCGCCGAGGAGGCCATCAATCGCCTGGAGTCCGAGGTGCGCGCCCGCAACATGCGGGTCGAGGAACTCACGCGCATCAATTCGCAGATGCAGTCCGACATTGCCGACGCACGCCGCTGGCTGGGCGAGCGCGACTCGCTGATGCAGCGCCTGGAGACCGAAACCGCGCAAAGTGCCGCATTGGTGGACAATATCCAGCGCAGCGTCCGGGCGCTGGGGCCGAGCAGCACCGGTCCGCACGAGGTGCTGCGCGAACCGGGAACGCGGCTGCTGGTGCGCTCACAGGATGGTCATGAGGTGGTGCACGTTCTGGGTCGCAAGACCAGCATCGGCCGCACTCCCGACAACGATCTGCAGATCGACGCCAGCTTCGTCAGCCGTCATCACGCGGTGCTGCTGGCCAACGGCCTGCAGACCGTCATCGAGGATCTCAACAGCACCAACGGCGTCTACGTCAACGGTCATCGCATCAGCCGTGAAGTCCTCAACGATGGCGATCTGGTGATGGTGGGCAAGGCACGTTTCCGTTTCGCGATACGACCCACCGTCAACCGCGCCAGCCCGGAACATTCCTTAAGCTGATCAGCCTTTCCCGTTGCCTCACGAGGTCAGACAGCTCGCACGCGTGCCGTTGTCGCTGCTGACCCGGCTGCGACTGGTACTGCTGGGCCATGAGGACCTGGCGAGCATCGTGTTCTGGGCGGCCCTTGTCGGCCTGTGCGCCGCCTTGTCGAGCGTTGCCTTCCGCGAAGGTCTGCGCCTGTTCGAACTGCTGTTCACCGGACAGTCCAGCAGCCTGGAACGGGCGGCCTCAGGCATGGTGTGGTGGCGGCGCGTGCTGCTACCGCTGGGTGGTGCGGTGCTCGCAGGCCTGGTGCTGCGCCAGGCCGGCAAGGTGCTGGCCTCGCCGCGTGCGGTGGACTACATGGAAGCGGTGCGCGTCGGCGACGGCAGTATCAGCGTGCGCGCGACGCTGGCCAATAGTCTGTCATCACTGCTGACGATCTCCTCGGGCGGCTCCATCGGCCGCGAGGGCCCGATGGTGCAGCTGGCGGCCATGCTCGGCTCGCGCCTCGGCCGCCTGGCACGCGCACCCATTCCACGGCTGCGCCTGATGGTGGCGTGCGGTGGCGCCGCAGGTATCGCCGCGGCCTACAACGCCCCGATATCCGGCGCGCTGTTCGTGTCGGAAATCATTCTGGGCGGCACCGCCATGGAGAGTTTCGGGCCGCTGGTGGTGGCCTCGGTGGTATCGAGTGCGACGGTGCACCGCTTCTTGGGTTATCTGCCGGTCTACGATGTTCCCAAGGTGCAGTTCGCCTCGAACTGGGAACTTATTTTCTACGTGCTGCTCGGGGTGTTGCTCGGGCATCTCGCACCGGCATTCCTGGCATCCCTGGATTTCGCCAAGGCGCGATTCGTGAGTCTGAAGCTGCCGCTGCAGTGGCAGCTGGGACTGGGTGGCCTGATGGTCGGTGTGATATCGGTCGCGGTGCCCGAGGTGTGGGGCAATGGCTTCGGTGCCGTCGGCAACATCCTCAACGCCCACCTCATCGGCTGGTGGCTGCTGGTGGTGCTGCTGGCCAAACTGCTGGCCACTGCCGCCACGGTGGGTTCGGGCGCGGTGGGCGGGGTGTTCACGCCCACATTGTTCCTGGGCTGCGCCATCGGCGCACTGTTTGGCGGGGTGGTGCATACGCTGCTGCCCGGTGTCACCTCCGTTCCGGCGGCCTATGCGCTGGTGGGCATGGGCGGCTTTCTGGCGGCGACCACGCACGCACCGCTCACCTCCATCCTCATGCTGTTTGAAATGACGCTCGACTACGACATGGTGCTGCCGCTGATGCTGGCCTGTGTCACCGCACACTACACGGCCAAGGTCTACCGCCGCGGCGAATCGGTCTACCACGCGGCCCTTCAGGGGCGCAGCGCCAACGAGGGCTGGCAGCTGAACAACGTGGCGGCGCTGATCAAGCCGGCCGGCGCCGTGGTTGCGCGCAACATGACCGTGAAGGAGATGTTTGAGAAGCTGCCGCGCCGGCCGCTGGAGCGGGCCTACGTCATCGACGGCGACGAACTGGTAGGCTGGCTGGACCTGCGCGAACTGCTGGCCGCGATGCGCACGGGCCGGTTGGACGGCTCCGCCGCGCTCGCCAGCGTGATCCAGCCGGCGACGCTGGTCCTGACGCAGGATCTGTCGCTGGGCGCGGCGCTCGACGTTTTCCTCAAAGCCCGCGCCAATTCGCTGCCGGTGATCGCCGGGCAGTGGCGCAACAACCTGTTGGGTGAGATCTCGCGCCAGGACGTGCTGCTGGCGATGCAGGATCGCATGGTGCCCGAACCGGGCCCGGCGGCGCAGGTATAGCAGCTATAATAAGAGTGTGACGGGGGGGAGCATGATGCATCGAGTTCTGGCGGCTGCCGGCGCCGCGTTGCTGCTGGGTGGCGCGAGCACCGCGAGCGCGGCTGCGGCCTGTGACCGCGCCTGCCTGTACCAGGTACTGGATCACTACCTCGCGGCGCTGAAGGCGGGCGATGCGACCAAGGCAGGCTTCGCCCCGGGTGCGCGCACCAGCGAGAACAATGTGCTGCTGCGTCCCGGTGATGGCCTGTGGGGCACGATCAGCGCACTGGGTGACTACGATCTGCGCTTCGCCGATCCGCAAGGCGGCAGCGTCGCCTTCTACGGCGTGGTGCGCGAAACCGATACCTCCGCGCCGTTCGCGGTGCGCCTGAGGGTGCGCAATGGCGCGATTACCGAGGCTGAAACCATCGTTGCGCGACCGCAGGAGGCCGAGGTGCCGTTCGTCACGGTCGATATCCATCCCCTGCCGGTGCTCAATGAGATGGTACCGGCTGCCGAGCGCAGCGATCGTAAGCACCTGATTGCCTTCGCCAACGGCTATTTCGAGACCATCCAGCGCAACGATGGCACCCTGCACACCGCCTTCAGCGATGACTGTAATCGGCGCGAGGACGGCTTTCAGACCACCAACCGCCAGGATGATACCTGGGGCGCCATCACGCACTTGGGCTGCGGGCAGCAGTTCAAGCTCGGCTGGTATCGCTTCGATGACCGCCTGCGGGCGCGGCGCTTTCTGGTGGTCGATACCGAGCGCGGCCTGGTGATGGCCGCGGGCTTCATCGACCACGAGGGTCGGATCGGTGACTACAGGTTGAGTGACGGGCACAGCGCCACATCCAAGATCTTCCGCCACCCTCACAGCTACTGTCTGCTGGAGACCTTCAAGATCCGCGGCGGCAAGATCCAGCAGGTGGAGGCGGTGTTCACCACCGTACCGTACAACATGCCCTCGCCCTGGGTCAGTGGAAAAAAATGATTCGACAATCAACTGGATTTACCGCCCTCATGGGCCTGCTGGCGCTGGTCGCATTCGCCGCCCAGGCCGGAACCAGCGACGGGCCGCCCACGGCGGATCCGGCGCAGCTGTACGCGCGCAACTGCGCCGCCTGCCACGATCACCCCACGCAACGCATCCCCGCGCGTGCCGTGATTGCGCGGCACTCACCCGATGAGGTCATGCAGAGCCTCACCGGCGGACTGATGAGAGCCCAGGCCGCGGGATTGAGCATGAATGACCGCGTCGCGGTCGCCACCTATCTCACCGGCAAGGCCCCGCTCGGGCATCTGGCGCCCACCCCCGAGCAGAACCGCTGCCCCGCGCCCCTCGCGCCCGCGGCCGATTCGGGTCCGAACTGGAATGGCTGGGGCGCGGATCTTGCCAACACCCGTTTTCAAAGCGATCCGGGGCTGAGCGCTGCGCAGGTGCCGCACCTGAAACTCAAATGGGCATTCGGCTATCGGGCCACCTATGTGTATGGGCAGCCCACGATCGTGGGGGGTCGGGTCTACGTGACGAGTTCCAGCGGGCGCGTGTACTCGCTGGATGCCAGGAGCGGCTGTACCCACTGGACCTTTGATGCCGCGGCGCCGGTGCGTACCGCGGTGTCCGTGGTGCGGGTCAACGGGGCCCTGCGGGTGGTGTTCGGTGATGATTCGAGTTTCCTGTATCTGCTGGATGCCGACCACGGACGGCTGCTGTGGAAGCGCCGGCTCGATCCGCACCCCTCGGCGCGCATCACCGGGGCACCGGCGATACAGGGTGCGCGGGTATTTGTGCCGGTGTCCTCGCTGGAGGAACTCTCGGCACCGACGCCGACCTATGAGTGCTGCAAGTTCCGCGGCAGCATCGCGGCACTGGATATATTGAGCGGTCGGGTCCTGTGGCGCACCTACACCATCTCGCAGCCCGCCAGGCCTTACGCCAGGAACTCAACCGGCACGCAGCTGTATGGCCCGGCGGGCGGCTCGGTGTGGTCCGCCCCGACGCTCGATCCGGAGCATGATCTGCTTTATGTCGGCACGGGCAATTCCTACACCGACGTGCCGACGGACCGCACCGACTCGATACTGGCGCTGCGCATGAGTACCGGCGCCGTGGTGTGGGCGAATCAGCTGCGCCCCAAGGACAACTACATCGTCGGTTGCGATACGCCGGCCAGCGCCGGGCAGGGTAACTGTCCGCACGCCCTGGGTCCTGATGTGGATTTCGGCACTTCACCCATCCTGCGCACCCTGAGCAATGGCGAGCGTGTGCTGATCAGCGGCGAGAAATCCGGGCGCGTCTACGGCTTGGATCCGGCGAGCGGCAAGGAGCGCTGGCACGCCCAGCTTGGTGTGGGCAGCAGTCTGGGCGGCATCGAGTGGGGCAGCGCGGCGGATGGCGAAAGCCTTTACGCCCCGGTCTCGGATGCCGCGGCGGTGCAGGGTCGCCCCGGCGGCCTGGTCGCACTGCGCCTGGCCGATGGCCGGCAGCGGTGGCGCGCAGCGCCACCGCCGGCGGTGTGCAGCTGGGGTCCGAACAACTGCCTCGCGGCGCAGTCCCAGGCCGCGACGGTGATTCCGGGTGTCGTTTTCTCAGGCTCGGAGGACGGCCACCTGCGTGCCTATGCCAGCACCGACGGCCATGTCATCTGGGACGTGGATACGGCGCAGGCGTATACCACCGTCAATAAGGTCCCCGCGGCGGGCGGTTCCTTGGACAATGGCGGCGCCACGGTCGCGGGCGGGATGCTGTTCGTGAACTCCGGATACGGCCGTATCGTCGGTGAACCGGGCAACGTGCTGCTGGCCTACGGCATCGAAGCTCAGTAAGTACAATCATGGACTTGGGTGGGTTTGCTGCACCGCCCATCCGCGTTCACCAAACTGTCGTAACCGTCCCCTACTGTGTCCCCTAACAACAGGGGATCGCGTGGAACTCTTCCTGGCCTTCATCGTGGCACTGTCCACGACGGCGGCCCTCATTCCAGTACTGAGCCGCTGGGCGCCGGCCGTCGGGCTCACCGACAAACCGGGTCCCCGGAAGGTACATGCGGTGGCGGTACCGCGCGTCGGCGGGCTCGCCATGGCGGTGGGCATCCTGGTTCCGGTGCTGGTGACGGTGCCCCTGACGGCACCCACGCGCGGTGTACTGCTGGGCATCCTGATCCTGTTGTGCTTCGGGGTGTGGGATGACCGCGTCGAGCTGGGTTATCGCACCAAACTGCTGGGACAGATACTTGCGGTCGGCGTGTGCATGGTGGTCGGTGGCGTGCATATCGGCCGGGTGATGATCGACGGACGGATACTCGCGCCGGGATTGATCTCCGGGATCATTACCTTTCTGTTCCTGATCGGCGTGACCAATGCCGTCAATCTCACCGATGGCCTGGATGGATTGGCCGGTGGACTGGTACTGCTGTGCCTGTGTGCCGTGGCGCTGTTTGCCGTGGCCAGCGGTAATTCCAGCGTCATCGCGCTGTGCCTGATCGAGGCTGGAGCCGTGCTCGGGTTCCTGCGCTTCAACACCCACCCGGCGCGGATTTTCATGGGCGACAGCGGCAGCCAGGTACTGGGCTTCTCCGTGGGCGCGCTCTCATTGCTTGCCACACAGGGCGCCAGCAGCGACCTGAGTGCCGCGCTGCCCATCCTGCTGCTGGGCCTGCCGATTCTCGACACCTTCATGGTCATGAGCACCCGCATCATTGCCGGCAAGTCACCTTTTTCAGCCGACAAGAACCACCTGCATCATCGGCTGCTGGCGATCGGGTTCTTGCATCGCGAAGCCGTCGCCATTGTCTATCTGCTGCAGGCCGGCCTGGTGCTGCTGGCCTATTTCATGCGCTTCGAAGACGATCTCACAGTGGTCGCGGTGTTCTGCGGGTTTGCGGCGACGGTCGTGGGCCTGCTGCTCCTGGCGCGAGCCACCGGCTGGCATTTGCGCAATCTGGATTCCCACGGCCGAACGCGAGCACCGCTGGTCTTTGTACCCTCCGCTGCGCGGTTGCCGGCCATCGCCCTGGGCGTGATGCTGGCGTGCCTGATCGCCTACGCCGCCACGGTGCTGCTGGCGGCGCCGCATGTGGGCAAGGATCTGGGCGTGCTGAGCCTGGGGATGCTGGCGGTGCTGCTGTTGCTGAGCGTCTCCAAAGTCCCCGAATCGCTGCACTGGTTTGAAAGAACCGCGACCTACGTGAGCGTGGTGCTGCTGGTGTACCTCGACCAGACCGCGTTGGATCACACGCAGGCCCTGGCTGCCGTGTCATGGACATTGATCGGAATCACCGGCGCGGCGGCTTTGGCAAGGTTCTGGCTCTCGCCCACGCGCCGGTTTGAAGTGACGACGCTGGACCTCATCGTGGTGTTCGTGGCGCTGGTGCTGCCAAACCTGCCCGGTTCGCTGCAGCTGCCCCCGGATCTGCCGCAGGGCATCGCCAAGTCCGTGATCCTGCTGTACGTGGTCGAAATGCTGCTGACATTTGATCTCAAGCGATTGATGCCGCGACTGATTCTGGGCGTGATGCTGGTCGCCATCGCCGGCCGCGCCTTCATCGGCGCCGCCGCGTAAGAAAAATCAACAGGCCAGTTCAGGTCAGCGGGCGCTGATGGCTGTCATGCCTTCGTCACGCACCTTGCCTACAGTCCGATTCCCCCCAATTTGATGCGAGAGCGCGCGAATGTCGCTGATGCGGACCACAAGGGCGTTGGCCCTCACGTCAATCGTGGCGGTGGCGCTGCTCACCAGCGGCTGCGGCGGTGCCAAGTCCCGACTCGCCAGCCATATGCGGCGCGGGCAGGACTACTACCAGAACGGGGACTTCGCCAAAGCCGGTGTCGAATTCCGCAATGCCATGCAGATCGATCCCAAGGATGCGCAGGCGCGCATCATGGCGGCACAGACGGCCGAAAAACTCGGGCAGCTGCGCAATGCCTATGGCCTGCTGCAGTCCGTGGTGGAGGAACACCCGGACCACGTCGCCGCGCGCACGGCGCTGGGCCGGCTGCTGATCACGGCGGGTGAGCCCAAGCAGGGGCTGGATGTCATCAAACCCGTCATTGCCAAACAGCCCAATGATGCCTCGCTACTGGCGCTGCGCGGCGCCGCCGAGTCGGCACTCAAGGACGGAGTCGCGGCACGGGCGGACGCGGACCGCGCGGTGGCCCTCGATCCCAGGAACGAAGACGCCGTGGATCTGCGCGCGGCGCTCTACAAGCAGGATGGAAATCTTCCCGCGGCCATCAAGCTGGTGAGTGATGCCGCAGCTGCGCAGCCCGCCATCGCGGGCTTTCATCAGGTCCTGGTCAATCTGTACGAGACCGCCAATCAACCGGAGCTCGCGGAAGGCCAGCTGCGGGCGCTGGTAAAGCTCAAACCGGATCAGCTCGCCGATCGGGCACAGCTGGCGATTTTCCTGTCGCGCAGCAAGCGACTCGATGACGCGCAGAAGGTTCTGGATGAGGCGGTTAAGGCGTTGCCTCACAGCGATGACGCGAAGCTGCTGCAGGTCGACTTCCTGGCACAGCAGCGTTCCCACTACATTGCAGAGCAGACCCTGCGTGACTACATCAAGGCGGACTCGGACAACTATGTCCTGCGCCTGGAGCTGGGTAACATGCTGCAGCACTTCGGCGAGTCCGCCAAGGCGCTTGAAGTGTTCAGCGACATCACCAGGAGCGCCGGTACCGAACCCAGCGGTCTGATCGCGCGTGACCGACTCGCGCTGATTGCGGTCGGGGAGAAACGCGAGGCTGACGCGCAGCGGCTGCTCGCCGAAGTGCTGAAGGTCAGCCCCCGCGACAATGACGCATTGGCGATACGCGGCCAGCTGGAACTTTCGCACGGTGATTCCACCAGTGCCATCGCGGACCTGCGCGCCGTGCTGCGTGACCAGCCGCGCAGTCCGAGCGTCAACCGGGTGTTGGCGCAGGCGCTGGTGGCCCATGGCGATATGGCACTGGCCGAGGAGCCGTTGCGTACGGCCATGGAGTCCGCGCCGACGGACGTGTCCCTGCGCGTCGCGCTGGCGCAATTGCTGTTTCAGCAGCAGCAACCGGACCAGGGTCTGACGGTGCTGCAGGATGGCATCAAGGCGATGCCCACCGACAACAGCTTGAACGATGCCCTGGTCCGCGCCTACCTGGCGCGCAAGAATTTTGCAGAAGCTGCGAAAATCGCCGATGCCTACCGTCAGGCCAAACCCGACAATGCCGCGCCCTACGCGCTGGCGGGTGTGGTGGCGCAGGCGGACAACCGCCTGGATGATGCCCAGACGCTGTTTGAAAAAGCGCTGGTCATCCAGCCGCATGGCTATGATGTCCTGACACAGCTGGTGCACCTGCAGGTGCAACGGGGGCAGGGCGCCAAGGCGGTCAGCCGCCTGCAGGGCCTGATGGCCGCCGAACCCAAAGGCGCGGTGATCCCGAATCTGCTCGGCGAAATCTACCTCGAGCAGAAGGATTTCAACGCTGCCCAGCAGACATTGGGCGCGTCGATCGCCAACGATCCGAAGTGGTGGCTTCCCTATCGCAACCTGGCGCTGGCCAAGTTCGGCTCCGGTGATCTGACCGGCGCGATCCAGGCCTATCAGGATGGCCTGAAACTCGCGCCCACCGAGACCGTGATGCTCGCCGATCTGGGGTCGCTGTACCAGCGCGCCGGCCGTATCGACGATGCACAGAAGCTGTACGACGGCTGGGTCATGCGGGATCCGAGGTCGCAGGTCGCGGCCAACAATCTGGCCATGCTGCTGGTCAGCTACCACACGGACAAGGCCAGTCTGGACCGCGCCCAGGCACTGACGGTGGGATTTGCCAGCGCCGGCAACGGCGATCTGCTCGATACCGCCGGGTGGGTGCAGTTCAAGCGTGGCGATTACAGCCAGGCGTTGCCGGTGTTGCAGCGGGCGGCGGCACTGATGCCGCAATCGCACGAAGTTCATTACCACCTGGGAATGGCGGAGCTGCGCAACGGTCAGGCCGATCGCGCACGAACCGACCTGGAAACGGCCCTGGCGGGATCCTCGCGGTTCTTCGGTGAAGAGGATGCGCGGGCGGCTCTGGCCAACCTGAAAAGTCGGGCGAGCTGAAGCGCTCTCCAAACAACAACTTCCGGCGCGCGCGGATGCTCGGCCGACAGAGACAACATGAAAGCGGGATTTTCCTGCCCGGTAGGGCAAAAACTTGGAATTGTGATAGTGGCGCTGGGCCTGTGTGCGGCAGCACACGCCCAGAGCATTGCGCAATGTCCGCAGGTTCCCTGCGATGACGTGCGCACCGTCGCAGCGGCCAGTACCGGCGTGCCGGTGGAGCACGACTTCAATGCCACGGCCGGCACGACCTACTATGTGACTTTGACAGACCTAGGTGCGCAGTTCACCACGCCGCAGCCGCTGGCTACCTTGAAGATGGCGATCACGGCCAACGATGCGTTGGTAAACCTCACGCCCATTGTGGGTTCGGGCACGGTAGCAACGACCAACCAGTTGGTGGTGGACGGCGCCAATGCCGTTTCAACCAACGGCGTCGCCATGGCCTCCTTTACCCCGGCGACCACGGGACCCTACCGCTTTCATATCGTGGGGGCTCCGACCAGCGGTAACGCCCCGGGTCCCATTGGCCTCGCCGTCAGTGCCACGCAGGGCGGTACGGCTCTAGAGTCATGGTCCGACAGCATGGGGCCGGCGGGACCGCCGCCGCCGACCGCGGAGGGCATCCTGCAGCAGACCTTCACCGTCACGACGCCGGGGGCGTACCAGATTTCGGAAGCCGACCTGGCGCTGCCGAATGCCCTGCAGGCGTCACCGCAAACGATCGTGCTGCTCAATGGTTCCGTGATTGCGATATTGCCGGATGCGACCAACAACAACGCCCTGAGCAAGAACGTCACCCTCCAGACTGGTACCTACCAGATCTTTGCATTGGGACTGGCGGCAACGCAGGCCAGTGGTGGCCTGTTCAGTGCCAGCGTCCTGCCGGCCTCATCCGGCGGCGGAGCGCCGGCATTCTCGTGGACGGTACCGGTGGGTGGCACCATCGCCGTGGGCAGTTCGGTGCAGCTCACCTCCGGCGCACAATATCAACTGACGTTGAATGACCTGGCCTTTCCCGTCGCCTTGTCGCAGGTAGCCGCCGTGGCGGTGGACATCAGTCAGGGCGCGCCTGCAGCGACGCTGACAGCTTCCGGTGAACAGACATTCACGGCCGCGGGCACTGGCGCAGGGGATACCTACCAGATCTATGCAGCGGCTCAGGCAGCGGCCACACCGGGCGCTGGCAGCTATGCGGCGCAGATACTCACGCAGAGTGGGGCGGCCGTGAGTGGTGCGGCCGAGACCGTGACCACCAGCGCCAGCACCCTGAAGCCATTCAGCTTCTCCACGAGCGTTTCGGCGGCGGGCACCTATACGGCAACGCTCACGGACCTGCAGATTCCGGCACCGCTGACGACGGCGGACTTCGCTCTGGTGCAGGCCGGCGCGCTCATCGGCACGCCCCGGAGCAGCGCCGGCGCCATCACCGCGGCGCTCGCGGCCGGATCCGCACCGCTGACGCTGCTCGTGTTTGCGCAGTCGAGCTCCACCGCCGGCAGCCTCATGGACGTGAATCTCGAAGACAGCAACAACAATCTGGTCTTTGATCAACCGCAGGGTGTGGGGGCAGCCTTCGAGCCCACCCAGATCAGTATCACGACCAAGGGCAGCTATCAGTTCACCCTGGCGGATCTGGCCTGGCCGGCCAGTTTCTCGCAATCGGGTGGCCAGCTGACCGGGATCCTCACCCAGGGCAGCACCGTGGTCGGAGAGGTATTCGGTGGCGGCACCCTGAGTGCGATTTCGGTGACGACACCCGGCAATTACTACCTGAGCATCATCGCGACGCCGACGGGTTCTGACCAAGCCGGCACCTATGCACTCAATGTCAGTCCGGCGCCGGCCGCCCCGACCGTCAATCTGTCTGCCGACGCCACCAGTGTGACTTCGGGCGGTACGGTCCATCTGATCTGGACCACCACCGGTGCAACGACTTGCGTCGCTTCCGGCGGCGGCTGGTCCGGGAGTTTTACTGGCGCGCAGGCGACGAGCGATACGGTGACGAGTCCCGCCATCACCGCAAACACAACCTTCACTCTGACCTGCACCGGCGCTGGCGGCCAGACCGCGGGCAGTGTCATGGTGAGTGTCAGCAGCAGTAGCTCATCAGGTTCCTCGAAGGGCGGCGGCGGCGCGGTTGGTGAAGGCTGCTTGGTGGTACTGGGACTTTGCGCTGCCTTGATGCGGCGGCGCGACGCAGGGCGATGCCGGGACTGACGAGTCCAATGCGTTGGTACACTTCGATTACTGACTGCCTTGGCAGTGGTGCGGGTGGTTGCCATGTCCAGCCGGACGGGTAGCGGCGCAACCAGAGACGCCCGGGCGGCGCAACCACTGATGAAGGCGCGCGCCCTGCGGCACGCGCCGCTGTGCGCAACCATTGTGCTCGCCGTAGTGGGGCTCGCAGAGATCACGCGCCTGGGCCTCAATGTCTATCGACTGCATTTGCCTCCGAGCATGCCATCTGCTGCCTCCGCTCTGGCGCTGCAACCGTCCAGCGGCAGCAACATCGCCCGCATCGTCGGCGGCCATCTATTCGGCAATGCCCCCGCGCCAGCCGCGCCGGGGGAGCCTCAGAATGCGCCTGACATAGGCGGCACATTCCTACTCTCCGGCGTTATCTCCTCTCGCGATCCTAAGGTTGGCTACGCCATCGTGGGCCGCAAAGGACAGGCGACACGGTTGTACCAGGCCGGTGGTTTGCTGGTGGGCCTGGTCAGCGGACGGTTATATGAGGTGTATGAGGACCACGTGATTCTGGACCTTGACGGCCGCTTCGAGACGCTGCGGCTGGTGCGCTCGGTGGGTGGATCAGGTGCGGTGTTGCAGGCCGCAGTCTCGGATACCGGTAGGCCGGATCGGCCCGAAAGTACGGCGGCGACGAATCCCGTAATTGCGCCATCGAGCCCGGCCAGAATGTTCAGGAACCTGAATCCCGTGGCGAAGTTTGCCCGGGGTCACTTCGGCGGCCTGCGTTTGATGCCTTCCGTGGACGATCAGCAAAAATTCGGTGTGCGCAATGGCGACCTGGTAGTGGCGGTCAATGGCGTGCCGCTCACGAATGCAAGTGCGGTCAACAGTTTGCTGACGAACCAGGACGACCAGCACAGCACTGTCAGTCTGACGGTTGTGCGCGATGGTGCTCAACAGGTCATTCAAATGACGAATGGAAACTAATCGAGTTTCAAACGTCATACATTTCGATCTCGTTCGAATGCAAAGAAAAGTTTGTTTTGCTTTTGCGTTCGATTGATACAGAAGCTTCATCCCACCGTAACGCCGTCCCTTGATTCTTCACCAGTCGCGTCGGATGCCTCGTGCACACCCAGTGCACCAATTGTCGGGCGCGCGAGATTGCTAAGGGAAGGGGTGGACAGTCCACTTCTCACATCAAAAAGTACTTCTGGAGTCACTACGATGAAAAACTTCGTGCGCCTTGCCATCGCCGCAGCCGTTGCCGCTGGCGCCACCTCCGGTGCCATGGCTCAGGCACTGCCAAGCAGCGGTGCGTCCGACCTGTGGGTATTCGTGACTGATCCGGGCGCGTCGGATACCTTCGCCTGGGATACGGGCATCAGCCTCAGCAGCGTGGAGCCGAGCACTCTCAGCACCACCGCCAAGGCCACCACCAACAGTGATCCGGTCAACATCGACGTCACCTCCAGTGCGTTGGCCACCTTCATTTCCGGCAGCGCCGATCAGAGCGCGCTGCAATGGGCGGTCGAGGGTGTCCAATACACGGGTACACCCTCAGGCGCCAAGACACCGGGTGCCTTCATCGGCGTGGCGAGCACCAACGCAGCCACCAGTTCCATCACCACGCTGAAGCAGAGCAACCTCGGCACCTGGGGCCAGGACTTCAACGGGGATCTCACCTACCTGACGACGGTGGTGGCCGGCGGCTACACCGCGGGCGGTACAACTTACGCCTTGGCGGCTGCCAGTGCCTCCCCGAATGTCTGGGGCGCCGGGGCCGGCGCCGTCGGTGGCAGCACCAACTTGTATGGCCAGGGTCCCAGCCAGGCCGGCACTGGCATCGGCGCCAGCGAGAGCCTGTACCTGCTCACTGGCAGCAACAGCCTGATCAACGCAGTGGAGAGCTACACCCTGGGCGCAAGCGACCTCACGCTGTCGGCCAATGGCACCCTGGCCACCGCTTCGCCTGTGCCAATTCCGGCCGCCGTGTGGCTCTTCGGCAGCGGCCTTCTCGGTCTGATTGGCGTCGGCCGTCGCCGCGCCGCCTGATCGAATCCTCTACTGAACCCATTTGTCTAAGGAAATAAATCATGAAGAAGTATTCCCTGGTTGCCGCCGCCGTGGCGGCTGCCGTCTCCGCCGGCGCGTTTGCCGCCTCTCCGCCCCCCCTGACCGGCACGCCCTCGGCTTCCAACCCGACCGTGTCGCTGATCATTGCGGGCTCCTCCGCCGCCCAGAGTGCAGTCGTCAAGGCCGTGCAGGGCGCTGTCTGCGGCGGTGCCGCCAATGCCCTGACCATCACTTCCACCGGCAATGGTAACTTTCAGTCCGTGTCCTGCTTCAGCAACGTTGCCATTACCACCAACGGCGGCACGATTCCTGCCAACACTCTGATCACCGTGTACTACCGCTCCGAGGGTGGTTCGGTGGTGGGCGCGCTGCCCCTGGTCACGGGCTACCAGCCGTTCCGCCTGAACCTGTCAGATAGCAGCTGCACGGCGGGGGCGGGAGCCACAACCGGCTCATGCGCCATCACCGGTTCGTCCGCTTCCAATGGCACGAATGATTCTTTCAGCGGCGCCGTTACTCACGGCACCGTACAGCTGGGTGTCACGGATGTCGAACCGGCCCAGCTGACGAACGCCGATTTTCCGTCGAACTACTCCCCGTCTGTGTGGGGAATCACCGCCGCCGGCGGCCAGGCCGCCGTACAGACTGCGCTGGGCAAGCTGAATACCTCGCCGTTGCTGCAGCAGGTGTTCGGTATCGCCGTAAATGCCACCGGCCTGACACTCAATTCGGCTGCTGGTGGCAAGATCAACCTGTCCAACGCGTCTGTCGCCAACATTCTCAATGGCACGGACACCGACTGGTCCAATGTCGTGGACGCTGTGACCGGCGCCGCGGTGTCCTCGACATCCGCCGCCATCTCAGTGATCAATCGTGAGCCCGGCTCTGGCACGCGCACGTCTACCAATATCTACTTCTTCGGCTACCAGTGCGGCACTCCGAGCTCCATCGCCGCAGGCTCCGGGGCGCTGAATTTCTCCACGGGCGATGACCTGAGCGCGGCGAGCAAAGTCAACGGTTCCATCACCTATGCCAGCATCGACAAGGTGCAGCCGGGCAACTCCTCGGGCCTGACGCTGGTGAGTCTCAACGGTGTGACGCCCTCCACCCTGGCCGCTGCCCTGGGCCAGTACAACTTCTGGTACGAGGCCACCTTCGTGCCAAACCCGGGAGTGTCCTCAAGCTCTCAGACGGGTATCCTGTCGCAGTTCTTGCAGAACGCCGTTCCGCTGCTTGCCAATGCACCGCAGCAAGCTGATGTCAATGTCATCCCGGGTGCCGGTTCGGATATCAATGGCAACGGCAATGCCTCGGGGCTGCCGCTCAGCAACGCGGCTTTCACGGCGGGTACCGGATCTTCCGAGATCTACATCAACCCGTACACCCGCGCGGGCAATAGCTGCAACGCACCAGCCGCGACACTGTAAGCGGTGAGTTGACCCTTACCTAAATCGTAACGATCGGTCTGTACCTTATCTCCGGCCCCTCGCAAGGGGGGCCGGATTTTTCGTTTTGATACGGTTCAAATGTGAAAGCACTGTTCCTGGTCAGCGCGCTGCTCATGGTGCAAGTCAATCCGTTGCTGGCCGCCGATGCTCCAGCGCCGGCGGCCAAGTTCGACGTGCACGAATACCGTGTGCTGGGCAACACGGTACTGGAAAACCGCCAGATAGAGGGCGTGCTGTACCCGTTGCTCGGGGATGGCAAGACCATGACGGATGTCGAGGCCGCGCGCACCGCGCTGGAGAATGCCTACCATGCGCTGGGGTATGCCACGGTGTTCGTGGATATACCGCCGCAGCAGGTCACCGACGCCGTCGTGCGGCTGAAGGTGACAGAGGGGCGCATTCACGCGCGCTCCATCAGCGGTGCGAGATATTTCTCGGAAGGCAAGATTCTGGAAGCCCTGCCGGAGACCAACCCCGGTACGGTGCCGCGCATGCCGGAACTGCAACAGGAACTGACTGTGCTCAACCAGCAGACTGCGGACCGCTCCGTGGTGCCGGTGCTGAAGGCGGGCGCCGAACCGGGCACTATGGATCTCGCCTTGAACGTCGACGACCATCTGCCGTTGCATGGCAGCGTGGATTTGAACAACCAGTACACCCAGGACACCCGCCCGCTGCGGACCACCGTGAGCCTGGCGTACACCGATCTGTTCGCAGCGCTGGACAGCATTGCGGCGCAGTTCAACACGTCGCCCCAGGATTTGAGCGAGGTGCAGGTCCTGAACGTCAGCTACGGCTTCCGGCCGTTGGGGCCGGGTATCCGTCCCTCCCTGAGTTTCACCGACTCTTCGAGCAATGTGGCCACCGTGGGCACACTGGGCGTGCTCGGTGATGGCCAGGTATATGGCGGGAGACTGCTGTTTCCCGTGATCATGCTGCCGGGCAACGTCCAGAGTCTCACCCTCGGGCTGGACTACAAGCACTTCCACAACACCATCAACCTGGCGGCGCAGGGTGACTCCGGCGGTGCGCTGAGCGATATCATGCCCGTCGCCTATGCCAATCTCAGCCTGGCGTATGCTGGCCTGTGGCAGTGGATCGGGCGCGACGGACGGGTGGCGCGATCACTGCAGTTCGATCTAAGCGCCAATGGCGGACCGCGCGGCATCACCAACGAATCCCAGGATTTCGACAACAGCCGGTTCGAGGCACGCGGCAACTACAGCTATGCGCGTGGCGATCTGCAGTTCACCACCGTGCTGCCAGGCAGCCTGCAATTGGCGCTGCGAGTCATGGGGCAGGCGGCGCAGGAGCCGCTGCTGGTGTATGAGCAACTGGCGCTGAGCGGTGCCGACGGCGTGCGCGGCTACCTGGAGGCCGAAGTGCTCAGCGACGACGGCCTCAAGGAGTCGGTGCAGCTCACCTCGCCCGATCTGAGCCGGCACAAATTCCTGATCGGCGATGCTTTTGCCTTTTTCGACAACGCGCACGCGCACTATCTGGCGCCTCTGGCCGGGCAGCCCGCTGATACCGATCTGCGCAGCGCGGGGGCGGGCTTCGACTTGCTTCCGGGGCATGCCGTCACGGGCACACTGACCTGGGCCTACACCCTGTTGCCCGGGCCGATCACCCGCGCGCACGACTCGCGGGTCCTGTTCGACGTCAAGGGCGCATTCTAGCCATGAAAATCAGGCAGCCGCGCCAGTCCAAGGTTTCCCGCTACGCCATAGCGCAGGCGGTGAGTGCAGCGCTGGCCTACGGTCACGTCGGCATGGCGGCGCCGCCACCGGTGCTGCCCGTGCCGTGTTTCGCAGGTACCTGCGCGCCAGGCACGACCCCGGGCTTCAGCACCAAGCTGCCCAGCGGGACGCTGGCGGGTCCCGGCGGTTTCGTGACCAATGGAAGTGCCTATGCGACTGCGAGCGGCAACACCTTGACGGTCACGCAGACCTCTAGCAATGCCATCCTCAACTGGGCCTCCTTCAACATCGGCGCCGGCGCACTCGTGCAGTTCGTTCAGCCGTCCAATACGGCGGTCGCGCTGAACAAGATCTACCAAAACAGCCCCTCCAGCATCTTCGGCACCTTGAATGCCAACGGCCAGGTGTGGCTGATCAATCCGAACGGCTTTGTGTTCGGCTCTTCGGCGACGGTGAACGTAGGCGGCCTGATGGCCTCGTCGCTCGGGCTGTACGGCGGCGATGCGCAATTCACCAGTGGTAGCTTGGCCTCAAACACCGGACCGGCATTGCAGTCGGACGGGCGCACTTATGTCACCGATACCGCCGGTACGCCGGTGCTGGGCCCGGATGGCATGCCGGAGCAGGTGCAGGTCGAGGTGCAGCCGGGCGCGGCGCTGACGGCCGGCGATGCAGGTCGGATCATGCTGGCCGGACAGGTGGTCAGCAACGGCGGCGTCGTGTCGGCGCCGGACGGTCAGGTCCTGCTGGCGGCCGGGCAGACCATCTACCTGCAGTCGAGCAGCGACCCGTCGCTGCGCGGTCTGCTGGTGGAAGTGAGCAATACGACCCCGACGGGCGTCGCAGCGACGGTACCGCCGAGTCCGCCGGCCGATGTGCCCGTTGGCACGGTCGCCAATCTTGGCGGCGGCGTGCTGTCGGCGCCGCGCGGGAACATTTCCCTGATCGGTCTGGCGGTGAACCAGTCGGGACGCATTTCCGCGACCACATCCGTCTCTGAAGACGGTTCGGTGCTCCTGCAGGCTGCGCAGGGTTCGATCACCGGCAGCAGCAACAGCGCCCAGCTCATCACGACCCAGGGCGGCACGCTGACCATCGGCGCCACCAGCGACATTGAGGTACTGCCCGAGATCAGCGACACCGCCACTACCGCGGCCGTGGCGCAGCCGCAAATGGCCTCGAGTGTGCAGTTCACCGGCCAGGCCGTGTACCTGGACGGCGGCACCATCGATGCGCCGGGCGGCAACCTCAGCGTGCTGGCGGCCGCCGATCCCAGCCTCGGACTGCAAACCGAGGGCAATGCTGCGGCCCAGATTCGAGTGGGCGCGGGCGTCAACATCAATCTCGCCGGCACCACGGCCAACCTGCCGATGTCGTCCAACCTGCAGGCCGTGCAGCTGTTCAGCAATGAGCTGGAGGACGATCCGCAACAGCGCGACGGCGCGCTGCATGGCCTCACGGTCGACTTGGACCTCCAGGATGGCCGGCCGCCCCTCATCAGTGAGTCTTCGTGGCTATCCATCCTGCAGGGCGTGCAGGAGGACGTTGCCCAGCGCACTGCGGCGGGTGGTTCGGCCTCCTTCCAGTCCGAAGGCGACATCGTCATCGCCCAGGGTTCCACCATCAATGTATCCGGCGGCCTGTGGAACTATGCCCCGGGCGCCGTGCAGACCTCGCAGCTGATGGGTGCCGACGGCCAGGCCTACAACATCGAGACCGCAAACCCTTCTCTGACCTACACCGGAGTCTTGAATCCGACGTATACGCAGAGCTGGTCCGGCTTTGGCGTGCAGACCACGGGTACCACGCCCGGGATGGGAGGCCAGATCCAATCCGGCTATACCCAAGGCTTTTCCGCCGGCACGGTGAGCCTGGCGGCGCCGGCCATGGTGATGCAGGGCACGCTGATCGGCACGGCAGTCAACGGCGCCTTCCAGCGTAACGGCGCCAGCATCCCAGCCGACAGCCTGGCGGCCGTGGTCGCCAATGGCGGCACCATCCCGTCCTCCGGTGCAGTGGCTATGGCCAGCGGGGGGACGCTGGTAATCGGCGATCCAGTCGGGCCTGCGGGACAGGTCGCGCAGGGCAACCTGCCACAGTTTTTTGCTCCCGCGGTGACCTTCACCTCGCATCCGGCGGCCGTGAGCATCAGCGATGGCGCCGCTTTGCCGCCCCAACCCCTGCAGCTGTCGCCTGATTACCTGGTGAACGGCTTCCAGAACACCGAGATATTCAGCGATTCCACTGTGACCGTGCCCTCAGGCCTGCCCATGAACCTGGGCGCCGGCGGCTCGCTGCTGGTCGTAGCACCCAATATCTCAATCGGTTCCAGCATCGAGGCGCCGGGCGGCGCGATCAACCTGGAGTCGGTGGAGACCGTACGCTCCTCGGCCATTGCGCTGCGTCCTGGCATCAACGTGGCGGATAACGTCACGCTCGATGTCAGTGGGCTGTGGACCAACGACACCGACCTGGCCAGCACCAATCCACAGGGTGCGACTCTGCAGGACGGCGGCAGCATCACTCTGTCCTTAGCCCTCAATCCCAACTGGCTACCCACGGGCATCTGGCCCTCCGCCACCGAGGCGTCGACACTGAGTGGTTATTCCTCGTTCAGTCCAACAGGCGAACTGTCCCTGGGCAGCGGCGTCAACCTATTGGCCGACGGCGGCGCCTGGTTGAAGTCCAGCAACACCCTGGTGGGAGGCAGCGGCGGCAGCATCAATGTCGGCGCCAGCTCGTACGGGGCCGGCCTGCAGGTCGGGGCAGGTACCAACATCCAGGCATTTGGCGTCCAGGGCGCGGCGGGCGGCAGCTTCGCGCTGCAGGCGCCGCGCATCCTGGTGCAGGACGGGTCCAGCTGGTCGGGCGCGCAGAGCCTCGACGACAGCCTCGCCCCAGGCGGATTCTTCGGGGTGGGTTCGGCGCTGTTCTCCAAGGACGGCTTCTCGCAACTCAGTCTTACCGCAACCGGTCTGGCGGCACCGGATTCCGACAGCAACGACGTACTCACCGTCGCTGCCGGCACCAGCATCGATGCCGTCGCACAAACTCTGCAGCTCACCGGCACCTTCGTGGGCCGGCCCTCGGGCGGCGAAGTGCTGGGTTTTTCCCAACCGCAGCTGCTGCCCGCGGCCAGCCAAACGCCCTCATCGCTGAACTTTCAGTCGCAGCTTACGAACTCCTACTTCGGCAACCAGCTCATCATGGGCAGTGTAGACGTTCAGCCGGGCGCCCTCATACAGGTGGGGCCGGGGGCCTCCGGATCCATCGCGCTGGCCAGCCAGGGCAGCATTCTGGAGAGCGGTATCCTGCGCGCCCCCGGTGGCAGCATCTCGGCCCACATCACCGTGCCCACCACGCCGGATGATCCGGGCTACGTGCCGGGACAGGACATCGAGGTCGGCGCCACTGCCGTCCTCGACGTCAGCGGTATTCTCGTGCCCACGCTCAATTCGCTGAACCTGCCGCTCGGCACCGTGTTGCCCGGTGGCAGCATCACACTCACGGCCGACCGCGGCGGGATCGTCGCAGACAACGGCTCTATGATCGACATCGCGGGCGCGTCGGCCGCAGTGGACGTCCAAAATACCTCCGGCGGCAGCTACGTCCACACCCAGGTGGGCAGCGCCGGCGGTGCGCTGACGCTGGTGTCATCCGAATCGGTGTCGCTGCTGGGCACGCTCTCGGCCGCCGGCGGCCAAGGTGCACCGGCCCAGGGGACCATCGAAGGCGGTTCGCTTGACCTGCAGTTGCGCGCGCCTCTGGCCGCGGCCTCCGGTAACACCTCGCCCACCCTGTTCGAAGGTCCCTACAGTATCCAGCTGGTGCAGTCGATCGATGCCACAGTGCAGCCGGGTTTCTCCGGCACTGCAGTACTGGGTATCGACCAGCTGGAACAGTCCGGCATCGACTCCCTGACCCTCAGTGCCGGAAGCGCTCCAATCGATGCCGCAGGTGATATGGCCAGAGGCAGCATCATGTTCACCAGTGGGGGCTCTCCCACCCTGTCGATGGGCCGGCAGATTACGTTGGATGCGCCGGTCATCTCGCTCTTCAACAGCACTCAGGCCACGATAACCGCCCCATATGTGGCACTTACGGACAGCCAGCAGATACCGGCCGCGGAGGCGGCTTCGGTCACCGGCGCAAGCGCCGGCTCCGGCGCCCTGACCATCAATGCCCAGGAAATCGGCTTGTCCGGCTACAACTGGATACAGAGCGCAGGCACTGTCACGCTCAACGCCATCAATGACGTACAGTTGCTGCCCGTCAATGCCACCCAGGCCAGTGGCACGCTGTATGCCGGCGGCAGCCTGAACATCACCGCCGCGCGGGTCTTTCCTGCGACCCTGGCGAACTACACCCTCAATGCCAGCGGCGACGTCAGCATTGCACGCACGGCCGGCACGCAGGGCACTCCCGCCACACCTTTGTCAGTGGGCGGCACCCTCAACATCAATGCCAACGATATCGATGACAATGGCGTGGTGTTGGCGCCATTCGGCGCCATCAGCCTGAGTGGCACCAATCAGCTGACCCTCGGGGCGAACAGCTATACCTCGGTCAGCGCCGGTGGCAGCGTGCTGCCCTTCGGTCAGACCACCTACGGCGGCCAGGAGTGGGTGTACAGCGCGGGCAACGATACCGCCCCGGTCAGCAGCATTGGGTCGCTGACCACCACGTTGGCCAACGGTGCCGGCAGCGGCTCGCGCACGGTGACTCTGAGCGCGCAGAGCGTGCAGTTGCAGGACGGCGCCACTGTGGACGTGAGCGGCGGCGGTGACATCAGCGCCTATGAGTGGGTACCGGGCCTGGGTGGCTCGACCGATGCGCTGGGCCCGGCACAGGCAGCAGCCAGCGGGCTGTACGCCATCCTGCCGTCCGCAGGTCCGTACGCGGCGTACGATCTTCAGCAATTCACCGGCTCCAATACCGCAATTGGCCAGAGCGTGTACCTGAGCAGCGTGCCGGGGCTGGCGGCCGGTTTCTACGCGCTGCTACCGGCGCGCTATGCATTGCTGCCCGGGGCGTATCTGATTCAGGCCGAGCCCTCGTACAGCGGCACGGCGCCGGGTCAGCTGGGTCTTCTGGCCGACGGCACCACCGTCGTCGGCGGTTACTATTCCTTTGGCAACGGCAATGCCGGACTGACGGGCGTGGCAGGCGCCGCGGGCCTGCGTACCGGTTCCGGCTATACCGGCTTTGCCGTGTATCCGGGAAGCTATGGTCAGCAACTGGCGCAATACACCATCACCACCGGCACGCAGTACTTTGGGGCGGCGGCAAGCAGCGCGCCGGCCGGAACCGCGCCCCCGACACTGCCAGCGGACGCCGGGACGCTGGCACTGGCGGTAGGCAGCACGCTCGACCTGGGGCAGGGTAGCCATGTCAACACGCTGGCGGGCAGCGGTGGCACCGCGGGCACGGTCGACATCTATACGGTTGCCAACAGCGCGCAAGGCAGCGCAGCGGTGCAACCTGCCGGCCTCTATCTGGGCGCCGCCGGACAGGCGCCGGCCGGCGATGTGGTCATCAACCCCGCGAGCTTGCAGGCATGGAATGCAGGCAACCTGCTGCTGGGCGGAAGCGAGCAGGGAACGAATGAAATCAATGTCACTGCGGGCAGCGTCGAGTTCGGCGCCGGCGCCAGCCTTGCGGCTGGGCAGATCACGGCGGTGGCCAACTCCTCGATCAGCGTGGATGCCGGGGCGACCCTGACGGCCACCGGCGGCAGCGGCGTGGTGCAGTCGCAGGCCGTGACGATGACCGGTGGTTCGAATACCGCGAATGACGCCGCATTGCTCGCGGTGTCCAACAGCACGCTGCCTGTGGCGCAGCGTAGTGGCGCGGGGGACGCGGCTGCCGCCAACATCAATGTCGCTCCCGCCACACTCAGCGGCAATGCCGTCGTCCTCGATGCGCCGGCGGGTGTCGCAGTGGCGGATGGCAGCACCCTGGGCGCGCGCGGTGCGAGCATCTCCCTGGCCTCGAACAGCATCGGCTTCGTGGGGCCCGGCAGTGCCGGCAGCAGTGACACGCTGCTGATTGATCCGGCGTTGCTGGCGCAGCTCAACCAGGCCGGTTCGGTGCGCATTGTCAGCGCGGGCAGCATCGATCTGCTGGCACCGTTGACATTGGGCACCGGCACTTCTGCAGCGCCGGGGCTGCAGGCCCTGACGCTGGTGGCATCCAGCATCAATGATGCTGCGCCTCAGGCCTCATTCACGGCCGGCAGCATCAGCTTGCAGGGCAATGGCCCCGCTCCTGAGTCGGCGCTGGTGATTTCGCCGGTCAGCGGCGCGCAGTCGCTGACGTTCAGCGCAGACGAGATCGACTTCGGCGGTTTGGTGAACGTGACGGCAGGTGGGGTCACACCGACGGTGGGCGCCGGTACGCTGGCCATCAATGCCGGGCTCCAGGCTACCACCACCTTCAACGCCACCGGTTCCATCGTTGGCCAGGGCAGCGGTACGTTGGCCATCAGCGGCAACGTGGCGCTGAACGCTCAGCAGTTAACGGCCGGTGCCGGTTCCTCGGCCACCCTGGCGGCGAGCGGCGGTCTCAACATCGGGCAGCAGGGTAGCGCCGCCACCGCATCCTCGCTGCAGTCCTCGTTGGGCGGCGGTCTCAATCTGAGCGCCCAGTCGATTGCCGACGACGGGTCCATTACCGTGCCGGGTGGCAATATCCGTCTGACAGCGACCGCCGGGAACTTGATTCTTGGCAGCGGCGCGCAGCTGGATGCCTCCGGAATCGTGGTGGGCGTGGAGGATCAGACCCGCGGTGCGGCCGGCGGCGCGATCATTCTGGCTGCTACGGGCAATGTGACGCTGGCGCAGGGTTCGAGCATCAACGTGGCCGGCGCACAGGGCGCTGCGGACGGCTCCTTGGCCATCACGGCCGGTGGCACTGCAATGATTTCCGGACAGCTGAATGCGGATTCGCCGGGCGATGTCTCCGGCGGCAGCTTCACCTTAAATGCAGGCCAGCTCAGTGGTGGGCTGCAGGGCCTCGCGGGCTCGCTCTCGGGCTTTGCGCGCTCGATCAGCGTGGAGAGCGGTAGTGGTGACCTCGACCTGTTGCAGGGCCAGACGCTGTCGGCCAACCAGGTGGTGCTGAGCGCCGACGCTGGCGGAATCGACATCGCGGGCACGATATCAGCGGCTTCGGCCGACATTCGGGGCTCCATCGGACTGTTCGCCAATGGCAATGTGACTCTGGAAAGCACGGGGACGCTGAGCGCCGAAGGCAGCACGGCCAATGACGATGCCAGTGGCCGCGGCGGCACCATCGAACTTGCCACCATCTCAGGTACGGTGAACCTGCCGGCCAGCAATACGGCAAGCAACGGCATCTTCACGGCGGGCCCACAGCAGGCAGGTGCGCTCATTCTGCGCGCGCCCACGGTGAACGGCGATGACGTGGCGATTTCTGAAATTGACACCAACCTGCACGGCGTCGGTCAGATCACAGTCGAACCGGTGCTGCAGGCGGCCGACTATGCGCACTACGGCGGGGGCGCCACGCCAACGGGCGACTTCACCTCGCCTGCCAGCTGGACCCGCATCGCCGATACCGTCGACGGCTATGCGACGGCCGCGGCGGGTGTGGTGCCGGGGCGCCTTTTGCCGCAGGCCGCTGGCCAGGGGACACAGATGCCGCAGATGGTCCTCGAGCCCGGGGTGGTGATCACCGAGACCGCCAATACCACCTTGACCAAGGCTGTGGATCTGAGCACGCTGGATGCGCCCATCGACCTGACGGTGCGCGCCGCGGATTCGCTGAACATCAATGCCAATATCAGCGATGGCGTCGGCGGTTCCAGCTTGCTGGATCAGCCCGCCTCATCGTCCCTGCATTTTGTCGCCGGCGCCAATCTCGGGAGCGCCGATCCGCTGGGGACTGCGCCGGGGGAGGCGGCGACGTTGACCCTGGGTACTGCGGGTGCCAAAACCGGCAAGGGCGCCCTCGTGCAGACGGCGACCGGCAACATCGATCTGGTGTCCTCGGGGAACGTCGTCATCAACAGCTTTTCGGGCGCCTACACCACCGGCGTGACACCGTCAGCCAGCACCGGCCCGGCGACCGGCTCGGTGACCGGTGCCGGTACGTACACCTACATGGTGGACGGTGGCAATGTCAGCCTCAGTGCGGGCGGCAGCATCACCGCGGCGCCGGTGCAGGAGAACATTTCAGCGTGGCTGGCTATCGGCAGCATGACCTCCGGCAGTGTGCCGGTCGGAGTCTGGGGTACCAACCTTTCCGCCTATGCGGCCAACCCCTGGAGTGTGGCTACTCTGGGTGGTGGCGATGTGCGTATTTCCGCGGGCGGCAATATCACCACGCTGTCGGCTGCCGCGGCCGGCGGTATGAATGCCACGCCCACCGCACAGACCGAATACGCCAGCGGTGGCCTTGACGTCACGGCCGGTGGCAATGTGACAACCGGCCAGTTCTTTCTGGCCGACGGCAGCGGAACCCTCACGGCTGGCGGTGCATTCAACACCTCGCCGTTTGCCGTCTCCGGCCTCTCCGCTCCACTGCAGGTGGGTTCACTGTTCGCAATGCAGGACTCACAGCTGGCGCTTTGGGCGCAGGACGGCATTGTCATCAGTGCTGTCGGCAACCCCACGGATCTATTGCAGCCCAAGGCGGCCGGCGCGGCCGCCAACGTGAACTACCTGTCCTATGCTGCCGATTCATCCTTCACCGCCCAGGCCAGCGCCGGGGACGTGGTGCTCGCCAACAACTCCAATATCCTGCCGTACTTCACCGGCAAGCTGCCCGGCAGTCAGTCCAACAGCACCACCACCGCCTATTCGATCCTGCCGGGCACCGTGGATTTCGCCGCGCTCGGGCAGGACATCGACCTGTCCAGTGGTGCGGCCACACTGTTCCCCTCGGCCAGCGGTCAGCTGAATCTGTTCGCGGTCCGGGACATCATCGGCGGCTCAGCCGTGGCCATGTCGGATGCGCCCGCGGGCGCCTTCGCCACGGCCGCAGACACCGCGAATGGGGCCTTGGGCATGAGCTACAACTTTGACGCCAGCCTGCACGCCGGCAGCGATACACCGGCGCAAATCGTGGCTGGGCGTGACATCACCAATCTGTCGCTGTCGTTGCCCGAATCGGCGCGCATCCAGGCAGGTCAGGACATCTCCAATCTGACGTACCACGGCGAGAACCTCGCCGCGAACGACACGACCCTGATCAGTGCCGGGCGGGACATTACCTATCCCCTGATCTACGGTGTCAGTGGCATTGCTGCCAGCGGGTCTGACCTGATCAGCGTGGGTGGTCCGGGTTCCCTCGACCTGATTGCTGGTCGCAGTATCAACCTGGGCTTTGACGACGGCGTCATCACCACGGGCAACACGACGAACGCCAACCTGGCGCCCGGCGGCGCCTTCATCAACATGATCGCGGGTCTGGGCCAGCAGCCCGACTACAGCGACTTCCTGACCAAGGTCATCGAGCCGTCGACAACGTATACCCAACAGCTCGTGACCTACGTCGGGTCCATCACTGGGCAGACGGGATTGACCACGGACCAGGCGCTGGCCGATTTCACCGCGACGAGCGGAGAACTGACCGCCCCGCAGCGCGATACCTTCATCGACCAGGTGTTCTTCAACGAACTGAACCTATCGGGGATCGAAAACAACACTGTGCCGGGCGCCGGCTACTCTCGCGGCTACAACGCCATTGCCACATTATTCCCCGGGACTCCCACGGCACTGGGGCAGCAGGCGAACAACGACTTCAACGGCAGTCTCAACCTGATCTACAGCCAGATCTACACCGAGGACGGCGGCGGTATCTCGCTGCTGGTGCCGGGCGGGGACATCAATGTGGGCGTGGCCAATGCGCCGGCCGGCGGTCAGACCAAGCTGCCCAACCAATTGGGCGTTGTGACGGCCAACGGCGGTGATGTGGACATCTACTCGTTGAGCGATGTCAATGTGAATAGCTCGCGCATTTTCGCACTCGGCGGTGGAAACATCGTCATCTGGTCGCAGCTGGGCAGCATCGACGCCGGCAATGGTGCCAAAAGTTCGTTGTCCATTCCCCCGCCAGTGGTCCAATACGACAGCCATGGCAATCCCTACGTGGCATTCAGTGCCGCGGTGGCCGGCTCGGGCATTCGCACCATCCAGACCGGCTCCGGCCAGGTGGCCGGCAGCGTGAACCTGATTGCGCCGGTGGGTACGGTCAATGCGGGCGATGCAGGTATCGGTGCCGCGGGCGATATCAACATCAGTGCCGCCAGTGTGGTGGGCGCCGCCAATATCAATTTCGGCGGCACGGCCACGGGCGTGCCGGTGGCGGTCGGCGACATCACGGCGTCCGTGTCCGGCGCCGCCAGCGCCGCCAGCGGGGCCACGACCTCCGCGACGTCCTCCATTGATCAGAACAACGGCAACAATGCGCAGCAGGCCCCACTGGCCACCGCGGCGCTAGGCTGGCTTGACGTGTTTGTCACCGGCCTGGGCGAGGGTAACTGCAAGCCCGATGACACTGACTGTCTGAAACGTGAGTCGCAGAAGTAGGCCATGTCCGCCGCAGAAGCACAGTACCTGCGTCAGCTCGTGCAGCAACGGCCTGGAGATCCGGCGCTGCAGCGCCGCCTGGGGAACACGCTCCAGGCCATGGGCGATCTGCAAGGGGCGGCGGCGGCCTATCGTAGCTCGCTGGAACTGGATGCGGGCAACGTGCGCGGTCACAACAACCTCGGCCAGGTTCTGCAGGCACTGGGCGACCCGGACGGCGCCATCGCCTGCTACCAGCAGGCCATTGCACTGGATGCCGACTACGCCATCGCCCACAATAATCTCGGTATCGTCCACCACGAAGCGGGCGCGTATGAAGCGGCCGTAGGCTGCTTCGAGAAGGCCCTGGCGCTGCGACCCGCCTTCTTTCAGGCACATCACAACTGTGCCGGCGCGTTGCTCAAACTTGGTCGGATCGAGGCCGCCCTGAGGCACTGTGACCAGGCGCTGGCCCTGAATCCGCGCCTTGCGGAGGCGCACAGCCGGCGCGGTGATGTCCTGCGCCACTTGAACAGGTTGCTAGATGCCCATGAAGCCTATGGGCATGCGGTCCAACAGAAGCCGGACCTCGCTCATGCCTGGGTCAGCCTGGGTCGCATCATGATGACGCTTGAGCAGCCGCGCGAGGCGGTGCGCTACTTCGAACTGGCGCGGCCGTTGCAGCCGGACCTGGTGGACAGCCGTCTTGAATACGGTATGGCATTACTGGGATCCAAGCGGGTCGAGGAAGCCATCGCGGCGTATGAAAGACTGGCGGTGCTGTCGCCGCGGGGTTGGTATCTGCAAGGCATCGTCCGCGAAGCCCGCAATCATGCCTGTGACTGGCGGGATCTCGCGCAGGACCGCGAACGCATCGCGGCCGCGGTGGCCGCTGGCGAGCCGGTCTCTTCTCCCTTCGTGTTCCTGTCCATATGCGATTCCCCGCCTTTGCAGCGCCGTTGCGCGCAGATCTATGCGGCCCGCGAGACCCATGAGCAGCACGAACCGGCACCCTCATGGCCCGTGCGTCCCTCCGGGCGGCGTCTGAGGATTGCCTACCTCTCCGCCGATTTCCACAGCCACGCCACCGCCGTCCTGATGGCAGGCGTGTTCGAATCCCACGACCGGGATCAGTTCGAGTGCTGGGCCGTATCCTTCGGGCCTCCTGATGCGGGTCCGATGCGCCAGAGGCTCGTACGAGCCTTTGAGCACTTTATCGACGTGCAGGGCATGGACGATGCAACGGCGGCCCAGACTGTGCGCGACCAGAGCGTGGACATCGTCGTCGATCTGAAGGGCTACACCACCGGCATGCGCGCCGGAATCCTGGGACGCCGCTGCGCGCCGTTGCAGGTGAGCTACCTGGGTTATCCGGGCACGCTGGGCATGCCCCAGATGGACTACCTCATCGCCGATCGTATCGTGCTGCCGCCGGAGCACGCGCAACATTACACCGAAAGGATCGTCTGGTTGCCGGACTCCTACCAGTGCAACGACAACAAACGGTCGATTGCGCAGCAGACGCCATCTCGGGCAGAGGCAGGTCTGCCGGAGGCGGGTTTCGTGTTCTGCTGTTTCAACAACAACTACAAGATCACACCGACCGTATTCGAGGTCTGGATGTGCCTGCTGCGCGCGGTGCCTGGCAGCGTGTTGTGGCTGCTTGGCGATAATGACGCAGCGACGTGCAACTTGCGCGCAGAAGCCGCAGCACGTGGCGTGGAGTCAACTCGGCTGATATTCGCGCAGCGCACCGACCCCGCGGCACACCTGGCGCGCCATCGCCTGGCGGATCTGTTCCTGGATACGCTGCCCTACAATGCTCACACCACGGCCAGTGATGCGCTGTGGGCCGGGTTGCCGGTACTCACATGCCGGGGCAACGCCTTCGCGGGCCGCGTCGCCGCCAGCCTGCTTCACGCCGTGGGACTGCCGCAGCTGGTCACCACAAGCCTGGAGGAGTACCAGGCGCGCGCGCTGGAATTGGTGCGCGATCCGCCACAGTTGGCCGGTTTGCGGGCTCGTCTGGCAAGCAATCGCATGACACAGCCGCTGTTTGATACGCAGCGCTTCTGCCGTCATCTCGAGAAAGCTTTCAGCGCAATGTGGCAGCGCTACGGGAATGGATTGCCGCCGGAGAGCTTCGAGGTTCCGGCGCTGTGATCAGCGCGCGCGGCAAATCAAAGAACCAGCGCCCGCAATTGAAACGCGGTAGAAATGATTCATGTGCTTGCGGCAGCGGCAAGAAATTCAAAAAGTGCTGCGGCGGAGTAGCGGCCGAGAAACCGCGTGATCCACAGGATCTGCGGCCGCTTTCACTGCTGCTGCAGCAGGGACGGTTCGCGCAGCTCGAAACGGTGGCGCGGCAATTCCTGATCGAGCAGCCAGACAATGGAGCGATCTGGAAGCTGCTCGCCATGGCGCTCTACCGGCAGGGCAAGGATGCATTCGAAGCGCTCGAAAAATCCGCGGCGCTCCTGCCCGATGATGCCGAAGCGCACTGCAACCTCGGCAATGCCCTGCGTCGCCGTGGACGAATTGAAGAAGCCATTGCAAGTCAGGCACGGGCGCTGGCCATCAATCCCGGATATGCCCAGGCCCTCAATGACCTGGGCGTCGCACGGTTCGAGCTCGGACAGGTCCGGGAGGCCATCGCCTCCTACCGCCAGGCCATCAAACTGAAACCGGACCTCGCCTTGGCCAGCCTGAACCTGGGTCGTGCGCTGCTGCAAATGGGTGATGCCGAGGAAGCCGCGCGCAGCCTGCGCAGAGCCACCGACCTTGAGCCCGGATCCGCGATTGCGCATTGGGTTTTCGGCAATGCCCTCGTTGAGCTCGGACGTGCCGAAGAGGCAGCGGTTCAATATCAAAGGACCATCGCCCTCAAGCCCGATTTCGCGATGGCGCACAGCAACCTGGGATGTGCCTTGCGCGATCTTGGACAACCGGATGCCTCCGCCTTGAGTTTCATGCGCGCGCTGCAGCTCATGCCGGAACAGGCTGAAGTCCATAACAATCTCAGCATCGTGCTGCGGCTGCTGCACCGCTACGAGGAAGCGGCGGCCAGTGCCACGCGGGCACATGAGCTCAATCCGGCGTCCGCAGCGCCACTGATAGTTCTTGCCAAGCTCGGAGCCGACCGCGGCGACTTCACGGAAGCCGAGGAGCTGCTGCGGCGCGCGCTGGCACTGGACCCTGATTCGGCGGAAGCCTGCAGCGCCATTCCGGGCCTGCGACAGATGAATCCGGACGACGCCGAATGGCTCGCCGGCGCCGAACGTATGGCCGCGCGCGAATTGCCGGCACGTCAACGGGCGCATCTGCACTACGCCATCGGCAAGTACTGCGACGATATCGGCGATTTCTCACGGGCCTTCAGTCATTACCAGCGCGCCAACGACCTCAAGAAGAGCCATTCGCCCGGCCATGACCGCGGGCAGTTTCGTGGCTTCGTCTCACGGCTGTTGCGGTCTGCCGGCCGGGAATGGGTCAATCGGCGCCGCGACCCTGTCGAAGCGAGTACCCAGCCCGTATTCATTGTCGGGATGCCCCGTTCCGGAACCTCCTTGGCAGAGCAGATTCTCGCTTCGCATCCATCGATACATGGCGCTGGCGAGCTTGCCTACTGGGGGCAGGCCCTGGCCGGCTGGTCGGCCCAAGCGGGGGGCGCTGACCGCGAAGATGAGCAGCTTCACGCGCTCGCCGTGCAGTACCTGCAGGTGATTGATTCCAAGGCACCCGGCACGGCCCATATCGTCGACAAGATGCCGGCCAATTTCCTCAGCCTTGGCCTGATCCATGCGGCTTTACCGAACGCCCGCATCATCCATATGCGCCGCGATCCGGTCGATACCTGCCTGTCCGTCTATTTCCAGGACTTCGAAGCGAGTTACCACTACGCCAACGATCTTGAGGATCTTGCGCACTACTACGCGGAATACTCGCAGCTGATGCAGCACTGGCGCGAGGTGCTGCCGCCCCAGGCGCTGCTGGAAGTGCCATACGAAGGACTGGTTTCGGACACGGAGTCCTGGAGCCGCCGGATGCTCGAGTTTGTGGGGGTCTGCTGGGATCCCCAGTGCCTGGAATTTCACCGTACGCGACGCACGGTCATCACGGCGAGCAAATGGCAGGTCCGCCAGAGGATCAGCGCACGGTCGGTGCAACGCTGGCGCAACTACGAACCGTATCTGGGGTCGCTGCTGCGGTTGCAGCACAACGCGTGACCTGAGGTCTGTCACGCCGCCGTAATCCTCAGGCGGCAAACTGCCGACAGAAATATCGACCGAGATACCGTGCCGCGTTCCCGAGTGTCCGGCGCTCCATAAGAATGGACGATGCGGAACGCTTCCAGCCAGGAGTCTAAAGGGTAATGTCCTTGCGAAAAGCTTGGGGAGCCGGTGGCATGGCCGCGCTTCTGATGTTCGCGTCCGCGGCACAGGCCGCCGATGGTCCGGCGGAGCGGCAGTCCGTGGAGGAGCTGCGCAACACTGTCGTCAATCTGCTTCAAGCCCTGGTGGACAAGGGGCTGTTGACACGCGAGCAGGCGCAGGCGCTGGTCAAGCAGGCCCAGGACAAGGCGGCTGCGGATGCGGCCACACAGGCCGCCAAGGATGCCGCACAGGCCAAGGAAGAAGAGGGCGCGGTGCGCGTGCCCTATGTCCCGCAGATCATCAAAGACGAGATCAGCAAGCAGGTGGCCGAGGAGGTCAAGCCCGCTGTCGTCAAGGACGTCGTCCAGCAGGCCAAGACCGAGAAATGGGGCATACCGGGCGCTTTGCCCGAATGGCTGTCCGGCGTCAGCGTCTTTGGCGATGTGACCTTTCGCGGCCAGGCGGATCTTTTTCCCCACGACAACTCATATCAGCAACTGCTGGATATCAATGCCGTCAATGCCGCCGGCGGCATAGCCAAGGCCACCTATCCGTTTCTGGATACCACCGAGGATCGCTATCGCATGCGCGTGCGGGCCCGCCTCGGGGTGCAGGCGGATCTGTCCGACTACGTCGAGGCCGTCATACGCCTGGCTTCGGGCTCGCTGACCCAGATCGCAGGTTCGGAGAGCCAGACCCTCGGCACCTACGGCAATCGCTATGCGGTGGGCATCGATGAAGCCTATATCGCGTGGAACACCAACCTGCGCGATCTGCTGTCGTTCAACACGCTCGAGGGGGGCCGTCTGGCCAATCCCTGGTTTTCACCCACCGAGCTGGTCTACGCGCGCGACCTCACCTTCGAAGGTGTCGCGGACACCATGCGGCTGGGCTGGGGTGTCGGTGGCCCCGACAAATCGCATGTCTTCCTGACCGCCGGTGCCTTCCCCATGCTCGAGGTCCCGGAGCAGGCCTCACAGGACAAGTGGATGCTGGGCGCGCAGCTGGGCACGCATCTGCGCTTCAACGACGGCAGTGACCATATCCGGCTCGCCGGTGCCTACTACGATTTCCTGAAGGTGACGGGCGAGCAGAATCAACCCTTCTCGACCTTGCTCAACTATACGGCGCCCCCGTTCGTGCAATGGGGCAATACCGTATTCGACATCCTCAATACCACCGATACCACCAGCAACCTGTTCGGCCTGGCGGCACACTTCCGCGTGGCCGACATTGCCGCAAGCTACGACCATTTCTTCGGCAGCTACTCCGCGATGATCAGCGCGGAGGCCACCCGCAACCTCGGCTACAACCTTGCCACCATCGAGGCGCTGTCCGGGCAGGTGTTCAGCTCCTCCCAGGACAAGGGCTATGTCGGCGAGGTGAGCTTCGGCTATCCGACAGTGGATGCCTTCGGGCGCTGGCGTTCCGCCATCGGTTATCGGTATGTGCAGGCGGATGCAGTGCTCGATGCCTGGACCGATGCGGACTTCCACGGCGGTGGCACCAATGCTGACGGTTACTACTTCTGGGGGTCCATGGGGCTGACCCACAACACCTGGGTGCGCCTGCGCTACCTCAGCGCCAACGAGATCGTCGGGCCGCGCTATGGGCTGGACATCTGGCAGTTGGACTTCAACGCCAGGTTCTGAGCGGACTCGGCCGTGAGCGTGGCAACACGGTCAACCACCCGCAATCAATTTGTCATATGCGGCTCCAATACTTGTGGGTTCGTAACAGGCGGCTGGAGCCGCCGCCCTGCAATGGATTCGAGGATCGGTCCTGAATAATTCCACGCGGATGCTGTGCATTCTTGGCCTGGCACTGGTGAGCAGCGCCTGGGCAGGACCGGCCCGTGCCTGGTGGAACAATGACTGGTCGTTCCGCAAGGAAATCGATTTCGATCTCACCCCGACGGGTGCCGACATCGCCGGTCCCGTCAACGATGTGCCGGTGCTGATCCGCCTGAGCCTGGGAAACTTCCAGTATTTCAGCGATGCCAATCCCGACGGATCGGACCTGCGCTTCGTGGCGGCCGATGACAAGACCCCGCTGAAATTTCATATCGAACGCTTCGATTCGGCCACCCAGGTGGCGCTGCTGTGGGTGCGCCTGCCGGCGCTGACCGGCGGCGCGAAGACCGACAAGATCTTCCTCTACTACGGCAACAAGAAGGCCCCATCGGGCGCCGATGCCGGGGGTACCTACGATACCGCTCAGGCGCTGGTGTATCACTTCGGTCCGGCCAAGGGCTCAGCGCAGGATTCGACGGCCTACAAGAGTGAACCATCGGCCTTCAACGCGGAGGTCAACCCCGCTTCACTGATCGGCGGCGGCGTGAAGTTCGCGGGGGCGCAGACCATCACGGTACCGGCCACCGGCGCCGTGCATCTGACGGCCGCCAAGGGTTTCACCACCTCCGCCTGGGTGCGCATCCCCGGTGCCCAGAACAACGCCGATGTGATCCAGCTGGCCGACCAGGCTCGCGAGCTGGTGCTCGGCATCAATGGCCTGCAGGCGTTCGCCCGCCTGACCACAGGTACCGGCACCCCAGTCACAGTCACCCAATCCGGCACGCTGAGCGCGAATGACTGGCATCACCTGGCGCTGATTCTGGGTGGCGGACATCTGACCTTGTTGGTGGACGGGGCAGATGTGGGCCACGCGGATGCCACGGCGGTGGACATGGCTGGCGTGCTCGCCATCGGCGGCTCGGCAACCAACGCGAATTTCCTGACCGGTGACCTGGATGAACTGCAGGTGGCCAACGTGGCACGCAGCGCCGATTGGCTCAAGGCCGCGGCCCGGGGCCAGGGCATGGTGGCACCGCTGACCGTGTTCGGCGGCGACACCCAGCGCGACAGCGGCGGCAGCCAGTCCTATTTCGCGACCACACTGCGCAGTGTCACGGTGGATGGTTGGGTCATCATCTGCATGCTCGCCGTCATGTTCATGGTGGCCATGGTGATCATGATCACCAAGGGCATATTCCTGGCGCGCGTCGCCGGCGGCAACAACCGTTTCCTGAGCGAGTTCCGCACGCTGTCCGATGACCCTGCGGCATTGGAGCGCAAGCTCGGTGGTGAGGCGGACAACGGCGATCTGGATCTCGAGGACAAGGGCGAGTTTGGCGTCTCCACCATCTGGCCGCTGTATCACCATGGCATGCGCGAGACCCTCAAGCGGCTGCGCAACGCGGTTGCGGTCAGTGCTGACGTCAACCGCAGTCTTTCCGTCAATCGCAGTCTCTCCGTCCAGTCCATCGAGGCCATCCGCGCCAGTCTCGATGCCTCGCTGGTCCGTTTGCAGCAGAAACTCAACAGCCAGATGGTGTGGCTGACGGTGGCCATTGCCGGCGGCCCGTTCCTCGGCCTGCTGGGCACGGTGGTCGGCGTCATGATCACTTTCGCGGCCATCGCCGCCTCGGGCGATGTGAACATCAATGCCATCGCGCCCGGCACTGCGGCGGCCCTGGTGGCCACGGTGGCCGGCCTGGGCGTCGCCATACCGTGCCTGTTCGGCTACAACTATCTGAACACCCGTGTGAAGGAAATCAGCGCCGACATGCGGGTCTTCGTGGACGAGTTCGTGGCGCGCATCGCTGAAACCTACCAATAGGAAACCCAAGCCATGTCAGGTCCGGTAGGTGGCGAGAACGAAACATACGACGAGATCAACGTCACGCCGATGCTCGATCTGGCCTATGTGCTGCTGGTCATTTTCATCATCATGACTACCGCGACGGTGCAGGGCATCAAGGTCAACGTGCCGAAGGCCAGCGCGCAGCCCAGCCTTGCCGAAAACAAGACCAAGGCCATCAGCATCGCGGCCGATGGCACGATCTATCTGGATACCTTTCCCGTCACCATGAGTGAGCTGGAACAGAATCTGCGCCAGCTCAAGGCCGCCAATCCCAACCTGCCGGTGATCATCAAGGCGGACGCCGCCATCCCGTACCAGAAAGTCGTCGACGTCCTGGATCTTCTGGGGCGGCTGGAGATCACGCAGCTGGGGCTGGTGACCAAGGGAATCACCAAATGACCGCGTCTGCACCCAAACGGGAGCCTGGCATGAGCAAGACCGCGAAACGCCGAAAATTCCGCAACCGCGTGCCGATGATCATCGTCACCTCCTGCGTCGGTGTCGTGGGCATGGGGGCCTTCGCGCTGGTGCACAGCTTCGTGACCGGAGCCGCCTCGCCCTCGAAGCCTGTGGTGCAGCAGATCCAGCTCATCCGGCCGCCACCACCACCGCCGCCACCGGACACACCACCCCCGCCACCCCCGCCCGAAGAGAAGGTCCTGGTGCAGGACCAGCAGAAGCCGGACCCGACCCCTTCCAATGATCCCCCGCCCAGTCAGCAGCTGGGCCTGGATACCGAGGGTGGCGCCGGCGGGGATGCCTTCGGGCTGGTTGGCAACAAGGGTGGGCGCGACATCATGGCCTCGGGCGGCAGTGCCTTCGCCTGGTACGCCGGATTGCTGAAGGACCAGATCCTGAGCGAGCTGAGCCAGGACAAGAATGTCCGCAGCGGCAACTATCGCCTGTCATTGCGCGCCTGGCTGAGCGATGACGGTTCCATCAAGCGCCTGGAAATCCTGCACGGCAGCGGCGACGCGGATCGCGATCGGGTCATCGAGGGGGACCTGCAGCATCTGAAACGGATTCCGCAGGCGCGACCCACCGGCATGCCTGATGTCATCAGTTTCGAAGTCGTCGCGCGCGGCTGAACTTTGCCTGTGATCTGGAGTTCGAGCATGAGTCGCCGATCTGTCGTCAGCGTTCTGTCGGTCGCCGTGCTGGCGGTGCTCTCGGTCGGGGGTGCGGTTGCCCAGGAGGCGCGCAGCGGCGGTGGCGCCAATGCGCAGCTGGTGCAGCAACTGCAGCAGTTGGGCTCGGAGCGCACCGAGCTTCAGGCACAGAACACGAAGCTGCAGAAGGACCTGGAGGACATGCGCAAGGAGCGCGATAGCCTGAAGAGCGCTCAGCAGGGTCTGGAACGGCGTGCGCAGACCTCGGCTGCCGCCGTGCTCCAGGCGCAGGCCAGTGCGACCGACCAGCGCGCTGCCAACGACAAGGAAATCGCGAAATGGAAGAACGAGCTGGAGCAGGTCGTGCAGAAATTTCGGGAGACTACCCAGACGCTGCAGGAAGTTGAAACCGACCGTAACGGCTTGAAGCAGCAGCTCGCCGTCAATGAACGCAAGGTGAATGCCTGCATCGACAACAACCTTGCCCTGTACAAGATCAACGTCGAGGTCCTTGACCGGCTGGATCATCAATCCGTGTGGTCGAGCATGGCCCGGGCGGAGCCGTTCACCCAGATCAAGCGCACGCAGCTGGACAACATGGTGGTCGAGTATCAACAGCGCGCCGCAGCGCAGCGTATCCAGGACAAAGCCAGCAACTGAGGCATCCGCTGCCGATCTGCCGGCTCCCGGCCATCACAGCGTCATGTTCCAGCGCTAGTTTCCGGCTGAACTTCGAGCGGGGGCGCAGCTGTGGCTGGAATCAGGGGGCGTTGGTCTGGCGGCTGTGCCGCCCTGTTGGTCTGCCTGGCTGTGCTTCCGGCGCAGGCCCAGAACCGCACCGCGCGCCCGCTCATCACCGCGCCGATTGATTCGCGCACCCTGACGGTACTGCGGGGCAACAGCCGGCCGGAGGCCACGCCAGCCAACGATCGCGGCCGGGTCCCCGGTAGTCAGCTGCTGCCGCATCTGCAGTTACTGCTGAACCGCTCCGCTGAAAGCGCCCGTGCCTTGGCGCAGTACATCGATGCGTTGCACGACCGTGGCTCGACCAACTATCGCAAATGGCTGACGCCCGTACAGCTGGCGCAGCGCTTCGGACCGGCCGCCGCCGACGTCAGCGCCATCAGCGGTTGGCTGGCGAGCGAGGGATTCTCCGTCAATGCCGTCTCGCCCGGTGGGATGGTGATCGACTTCTCCGGCAACGCCGGGCAGGTGGCCAGCGCCTTTCATACCGAACTGCATCGTTATTCTGTCAATGGCGTCATGCATATGGCCAATGCCAGCGATCCCCAATTGCCCGCGGCGTTGGCTCCTGCCGTGCGC
>Ga0210391_10000440_pt1 | contig 44727 bp, 73 predicted proteins | sample IncBWC12OmetaG_FD_160573 | JGI IMG/M metagenome (GOLD analysis project Ga0210391, IMG submission 160573) | Forest soil microbial communities from Barre Woods Harvard Forest LTER site, Petersham, Massachusetts, United States - Inc-BW-C-12-O ...
GTCCCGCTTGCGCCGGAGGACATGAGCGAGAATGAAAGAGCCGTCCACGATTTGAAAGTGGCGCAAGCCGATGCCCAAACGTCCAAGGCCATGCTCGACAAAATCAAAGCCGACCCAAACTCCCCGCAGAGCAAGGCCCTGCTTGAGCGTGTCCGCACTATGGCGAAAAACGCCGACACCGCGGCAGGAAAGCTCGGGCTCGACAAGGACAAATTCCGTGCGGATTACTTCGGGCTCGACAAAGACGGGAATCCGCTGGCAGGCACGGCCACGGATGAAAAGACCGGAAAGCCCATCGGCCCGCGAGTCGCCAACGCCAGCAATACCAGCGCCGACCGATTGAAGCGCTCCGACCTGGCCAGGAACGTAGAAACCAACGCCATCGGATTCAAGCAACTCATCAAGGACAATCCAAATCTATTCGGCAAAGTGGCCGGACACTTTACGACCGTCGAGCAGATGGTTGGCTCGGACGATCCAGCCATCGCGCGGGTTGGCGTAGCGGTTCACAACATGGCGCTGGCTAGCAACGGAGCGCATGGCGTGCGTTCGCAGGAAGCTGTACAGGCAACGGAAAACGAGATCCTAAACCATTTCCGCAACGGCCCCGAAGCGACCATGGCCGCGGTCGATGAGCTCGTCGGCAGCGTGCAAACGTTCCGCGAAGACGCCACGCACGGCAAGCGGCCAAACGAGACGCCTATCAAGGGCTCGCCGCCAGCCGCCGCACCTGGACAAGCCAGTGCCACACCGCCCAAGACGGCCGAAGAGTATCTGAAGAAATTCCAGAAACCCTAATGGCCGACACACCACAAATCGACTGGCAGAACGATCCCGACTTTCATCAACTCCCCTTGGCTGAGAAGCATAAGGTCTTGCTCTCCGCCGATCCCGATTACAAAGCGCTTCCCCCGCAGGAACAATCCAAAGCGCTGAACTCAATCCATTACGGAGCGGGCGGAGCGGGAACAGGCGCAGAATTTACAAAAAACAAGCTGTCAAACGAACAGGGCGGAGGGATCACCACAAAAGGGGCGGGCACGGCTGCTGGCAACGTCCTGAAGCAGCAAGCCGTCAGCACTTTCTCGCCAACCAACATGGCCAAGAGTGCAGGGCTGATGGCGATCGACCCGTTGAATGTGCATTCTTTGCCGGGAGCCTATGACGAAGCAAAAGCGGGATGGCAGCGCGGGCATGGCCTACTAGGAAAAATCGGGGAATCGGTAACTTCTGGCCTTGGCTCCTACGTGGGCATGAGCGGAAAAAGCGCGGCGGAGCACGGAGAACGCGGGGAAGGCGGAGCGATTCTCGGGGAAGCGGCTGTTCCGGTTGCGGAACTAGCGGCAGGAGAGGCAATCGGCCGCGGCGTCCCTGCTCTCAGAAAGGTTGGCGGAGAACATCTCTACACTCCGGAAGGAACTTTGAAGCCAACCGTCAAAACCATTGGGCAGGTTGGCGGAATGGTTGGAGGCGGAGCTTACGGTGCGGCCCATGGCAATCCTGCCGCCGCAGTGATAGGTGCAGGGTCGGGATACAGACTTGGCCCAAGCCTCATAGAGAAGGCGTTTCCTTATCGTCCATCGCCGGAATTTCCTGGCGCGCCTCTGCCGGCAGCCAGCGACTTCTACGCCCACGAAGGGGCAGAGCGAAACGCTATCCGCACCAAGAACGAGGCACTAAACCGCCAGCAAGCCCGAGAAGCGGCCCGGCAAGAGAAATTGCAACCCATCCCAACCGATACCCCAACTCCCATCTCGCCCGGAGCCCCTTTGCCATCCGCAAATGACTTCTACGCCAAGGAAGGGGCAGAAAGAAACGCGATTCTTGCCCGAGGCGAAGGAGAGAAACCGGCTTCGCCAGAGTTCCCCGGCGCGCACCTGCCATCCATGGAGGACTTCTACTCCAAACGCGGAGAGGAGTTGAATGCGATTCGCAGACGGGGCATCAATGAGCCGAAACCAACCGCGGGAGAAGTTGGGTCTGCTGGCACGGCCCCATCTCCAGAAGTTATGCACTTCCCCGAACCGCGCGCTTTGCAACCGGGAGATAAGCCGGGGTCGATGTATTCAATCCCACGCGACGAATTGACCGGAGCGGCGCAGCGCGGAGCTCCTGGAGCTGGCGACGTCCTGCGCAATATCAACAAGCCGATCATTTACACGCCGCGAGAAGGTGTGGGGTACCCCGGCCCGCGTACAGAACCTCCGCCTACCTTGCCGCCGACCGTGACAGCCGCGCATCAGCCGGAGGTCGCTAAACTGGAAACTCCAGCCACAGAAGGCCCGCAACCCGTCGGAGTAAGAAAAGTTGGAACAGCCAACGACCGGCCACAGGTGCCTTACAAGGGCGGCATCAACGAAAAAGGCGTGGAAGCATCCATGCGGACGATTTCCCCGGAAGATATGGTGACGGGATTATCTACGGAAGTTCAGCGGATGACTGACACGCTCAGAAATTCTCCAGGCAGGCCGGCGGCAGAGAAGGCGCAGATGCAACAGCAAATCGACCAGTACCAGCAGAGATTAGATGAATTGCGCAAATCCGCACAAACCAAAGGGGCCGCGCAAAGAGCCGAGCGCCAGCGGGTCGCAACTCTCAGAAGCGGCAGAGTTTTCTAGCGTGGAGAATGGCTATAGAGCAAGTCGCGCAGCTTGCCGGGAACCTTCATAGGCGCAGCGGCATTCCAAGCTTTCTTTGGAGGCTTCGGCGGCTTGGGTGTGGCTGGCTTGGTCATTTCTTCCTCCTGACATGGTCGATCTTCGGGAAATGGAACACGACGTAAACAAATAATTGAAATATGACCGCGAAAATGGCGATGGAAACCCACGCCAAGAACAGAAAAGCCGCCACCCACAGAGCCAGTTCGATCACGAGCGCCCCTTGATGGCAGCAACCCACGTTCGAGTGAAATACACCAGCGCGCCAAGCGAGAGCAGCAGGATCATAGTGTTCAGCATGGACCGAGTCTCGCAGGAACGTATCTCAGCAGCAATGGTTCAGTCGTACTAGGGAGCATAGGACTTATGAAACGGTACCTGTTTGCAATCGTTGTGACACTTTTTGGCTGTGTGGCGTGGGCCCAAGTGCCAAATGGCGCATACGGACCCTCTAGCGGCGGGGGCGGCTCCAGCACAACCTCCGTTTCCGCTGTTCCGGGCTTTCCTGGCGTTACCTCCGTGCCGATTACTTCCGGCTTGATGGCGGAGTACCGGATGCTGCCCACAGAGAATCCTTGCGCGCTAGTGGACTACTCCGGCAACGGAAACAACGGGACAGGTTGCTCCGGGACAGCCCCAACGATCATCGCCGTAACCGGGGGCATGAACTTCAACGGTGCTGCTGTTGAGTGGGCATCTCTGCCTGCGGCTCTTAATTCTGCTTTGAGCTTCATGGTCTATCTGACTTCCTACAACTCCAACGGCTCTACTGCCGTGCAATCCATTGTCCAGGGAAACGGGAACGGGTCATCCGGCAATGCTATCGGGTTGATGCTGACGCGGGATTGCACCGGGACAAACGCATCGCTAGCCCCTTGCCCGTTTGCTACTCAGCACGTTTCGAGTTACGGCAACAATGCCTACCGGACACAAGCCAAAATGACTTTTGAAGGTTCCGGCACACTGGCTCTGACAATGGGCACCGCCGATGTCATCTATCTGAATGGGAATCCTAGCATCAACACGTGGAATACGTCGCCGTTTTCTTCCGCTGGGCTTCAGACGGTCGGAAACTACCAGATTGGCGGAGCTAACCAAAATAACGGCAGCAGCGTAGGGAATTTCACGAATTTCGTCGGACAAATCTACTATGCGGCGTTCTGGAATCGCGTCCTTACCTCATCAGAAGTAGCTGCGGCTGCGCTCTACATGCAGAATGCTATGGCTGCAAGGGGCGTTCCGCCATCTTTGGGTGGCGGGTTAATTAAAAACACCAACAACCAATTTGTTCTCGACGGTGACTCTATTGCTGCCGGGCCGCTCGGGACCATCGTGCTAAACGGCGCGTGGCAAATCACCGATGTCGGGCTTCCTGGCGAAACTCTCGCAACCGTCAATGGAGTGACCTACGGGGCGAGCCTTGTAGACGATCCCACTTCGCGCCCAGGGGCAGAGCGCAACGTAACGGCTGTGTGGGCGGGCACGAACGACAACTGCACAACGGCTGCGGCTTGCGCTTTTCAGGTCGGCAATCTCAGGAACTATTGCCTTGGGAGGCGCGCGGTTGGATACAAATGTCTGGTTCTGACCATGCTGTCGCGGACCAGCGAAGACGCCTCAAAGGATTTGTACAATCCGGAAATGCGCCTGCAATGGCCGACGTTTGCCGATGGGCTTGTGGATGAAGCTGCTGACCCGCTGCTTGGCGCTGACGGAGCGTCGAGCAATACCACGTATTTCCCTGATGGCATCCACCCATCGGGATTTGCGGACGCAAACAATGTCGTCCCGATTATCCAGCGGGCCATCAATCGCCTGTACGGCAATAAGGATTTCTCTTCAGCGACCGTCTACACGTCAGCAGCCACAGCAGCGGTAGCAACCACAGCGGGAAGCCAGACTGGTTCGGTTGTTACTATCACGATTACTACGCCCGCTAACTGCCAAGTGGGAAACACGATGACGTTGGCGGGGGTCACGCCTGCAGGCTATAACGGAAACTGGACGATTATGACGCGCTCGGGAACCAACGTCACTTTTGTCGGCCCGTCTACGGCACTTGGCGTAATCACCATTCAGGGAACCGGAGTCTGCCCGCAGCAGCAGGATGCGGACATGTATGCGACACTGAACTTCGGTGTTGGGAACTTTTCCCTGGAAAGCTGTGTCGGCTACACCGGCCAGAGAATCTACCTCCAGAACATCAACGCCGTTGCGTCAACACTTTTGCCATTCGGCAGCGAGACGATTACCGGAGCCGGAGCAGCACCAACGACGGTAACAGCGCTTACGACAGCGATTCTAGAAAGCGAGCTTGTCAGTTCCGCGGCAGGAACGTGCAACTGGCGTCGAATTCAGTAGGGTGTACCATCTTGCACACCATTCGCCCAAGCCACAAGAGCATAATGGGACCATGCGCAAACTTCTAGCCATTCTCGCTTTTCTCGCCGGTGCGGCCGCGGCGCGCGGGCAGGCGATCACCGTCCAGCCAACCAATGAAACCGTCACAGTGGGCTCTTCGGCGACTTTCTCTGTGACTGTCAGCGGAGGGCCGTGCTCGCCGTTCTGGACAGTAAACGGAGTTGGTCACTACGGCTCCAAAGGTTCGACCGTCACCTATGTCATCCCGCTGGCCACGATTGCCGAGAGCGGAACCACGCTGAGCGTCAACCTCTATGGTTGCACCGGGGGAACAGCCAGTTTGCAATCCAACACCGTGACGCTGACTGTGATTCCTGTTCCTCCGACTGTCAGCTTGACCGTTACCGGCCAGCTCGTCTTTGACGATTCAACCGCCGTGTACTCTGGGCCAGTTACCATCAGCCAGTGGAACGGGGTTACTTGGGTGTCTGCGGGAAGCGTGGCTAGTGACACGTTGGGAAACCTCACAGGCTCGCTCTCCATCAACACGGGCTTGGTGGACGCCAACGGGTATGTCGAACTTGAGTTCATTCTGCCGGGGACTTCCGCGCCGATCGCGCAATTCTCGAACACGATGGCGGTAGATCAATTCACGCAGGGCTCGACGGGGCTTACGATTCAAGTCGTTTTGTTCAAGGCGCCTATGCTCGCAAAGTTACTCGCCGTCACGAAAAGTTCTTCGTTTGCATTGACGCCCTGATGGAGATTTTATGAAATTGGCATTCTTAATGCTTTTATTCGCTCTGCCCCAGGCCGGGCACGTTGAAAAGGGCAAGACCAAACTTGACGCTGACGGGAAAAGTATCGTCCGCTTCCACCAGAAATTCGATGCCATGCCCCATTGCGAGGCCACGGGCGGCAAGGTCAAGGCGTGGACCAGGGAATCTATTCACGTGATCGGGACACCGGGAAGTAAAGTTTCATGGGTCTGCAACTAAGACAATGTGTCGCCTTTCGGGAAGAGCACGCTTCGAGCGCGAGCGTGTATGTGCGCTGCGGGGAACGGACCAAGACCCACAAGGGCAGCCGGTTTTGCAGGGCGCACGAACAGGCGTACAGAGAAATCATACTCGGCATTCTGATGCAGGGCGGCCGGAACAAGCCGCCGCGGTCCTGGGGCGCTAACGGCAGACCTGTAAGGGTATATTTGCGCTCGCAGGAAACCAGGCAGAAGATTAGTGCCACAATGAAAGCCAGGGGAGTGGAGCCAAGCCTCGCAACGCTCCGCAAGGCGCACTCGGCAGAGTCGCGGCAGAAGATCAGTGCCACGCTGAAAGCTAGGGGCTTATGACCGCCTTCATCGAAGAATCATCCTCTCTGAAAACCGTTCTAGACTTCCTGCAGCCGCTACTACTGTCCGTTGTTGCGATTATCACGGCTTGGGGTATCTCGCTTGCAAAGGCTAGAGGGGACCGGGCGGAGCAAAAGGCGGAGCACGTTGCGGAAGTAGCGGCTGAAACAGCGCAGACTACCCAAGAGCAGAACGCTCAAATCCTCAAGACAACCGACAAAGTACACGTTTTAGTAAATAGCCAGATGGGCCAGCAGTTAATGATGTATGCTATCACCGCGCGGACGCTTGCCAATCTCACCAAAGACCCTGAGCACATCAAAGCCGCAGATGAAGCGGATAAGAAACTGGCGCAGCATCAACTCAGGCAATCACTGGTAGACGATAAAGAAGTCAGACAAGGGGGGGGTAAGTTAACGTGAGCACCTGCCCCATCTGCAGCCAAGAGATCAAGCCCGGCGAAGGCGAGTTGCACACCGTTTTGGGCAAGGCTTACGAGTATCACAGAACATGCCTTGAAGCCCTGATAGCCAAGGTGCAAGGGAAGCGGGACGGGCGCAAGAAATGAGCTTCGGGGCAACTTGAGAGCTGTGGCCGTGCTGGGAAAAACATAGTGCCACAGGGGGCTTTGAGTTGCCCTGGAGACTGACAGGATGACACGGACCTTGCAGCGATTTGCGACATGCTGGATTTGCTCGGAGCGCTAGTGCTCTTTATGGTGGTGGTGGTCGGCATATTCGGTGCGGCAGTTTTAGCGGCGTTGTTTCTAATGGAAGGGGTTCACTTCGCCGTGCGGGAGATCAGGAAGAGATTCGAAAGAGGCAAGATATGAACAGGCGTAACTTTTTAGTACACGTGCCGCTCGTGGCTGGCGGCGTGGCGCTGGTGGATTTGGAAGGATGCGCGGCAGGGGATGCCGTGGTGAACATCCTTCAATTGATGGCTCCGGGCGTGGATGGCATACTTCCTATCGTGGAACTAGCTGACCCGGCCATCGGGCCTGCCGTCCAAGTCGTTCTCGGAATTTTTGACGGCGGCGTGGCTACCGTTATCACGCTGTACAAGAACTACGAGGCTTCGCTTACCGCCAACGGCGGCAACTCTCCTAGCCTACTCCAGGAGTTCGAGAGCGGGTTGAGCACGCTGAATACGGATGTGCTGGCCATCCTGAAGGCCGCACAGGTGAAAGACCCTCTCCACTTGAATATCATTTCAGAAATTATCGCTGATGTGAGTACGGAGATTGGAAGGGTTATCGGCATCTTCAGCCCGACTGTGGCCACTTCGACTCCAGGCGTTGCTGTTAGAGTTACGGTAATGACGCCCCCAAGCCAAGCGCACTTGCAGGCCGAGCTCATTGCTTTCAAGTCCAGGATGACAGCGACGCTCAGCAGGCAAACCGGGAACGTGCCGCTCGACAGTGAAACCGCGGCGCTTGCGAAAGCGTACAAATAATGGCCTCTCAGCAAATCGTCTACGAGGACGCGGTAGTCACGGTAAACTATTCGATCTTCGGGAAAACTACCGTGGATGTGGTGTGCAGACTTTACTCTGCCAAGGGCATGTCACTGGATGACTTCGCAGCCCTCGTGTATCCGGCCCTTGACGCCAAGGCCCACTTGCTCGATCCTGCCGTGCTCGGTGCTGACGGGATCTTGCGGGCCGGGTGACTCTTTTTGGATAGCGGGCTGCTCCGGGCTGGCAGTTTAGAATGGTCAGTGTGCTCTAAGTGACAGTATTTCTAGCCAATCGGAAGGAGAATGAAACCATGCACGGAATCAGAGAATTGCTCTTGGCTTTTTCGATTGTTTGCTTTGCCATTGGGGGCTTTACTTGGCGGGGCGATCCGGCGTGGCCTTGGGGCGGACGATTGATTTCTGCGGGATTGTGTTTCTTTGCGTTGAGTTTCTGGCCTGGGCTGAACGGTTGACAACGGGCGTACAATATCTGCCATGCGAGACGAACTGGAACGAAGTTTCCGGGCTGGCGAGATAGGCGAGCGGGAGAAGGAACAGGCCGAAGACGCCCGCGAAGAGATTCACATTTTGGGGCGCATCGCCCACGACTGGCATAGGCTGGTCGATGCGGCTATAAAGTTTTTCAAGACTTTCGAGAAATCAGCAGGACCGACAGCAGTTCAAATCAAAGGAGATTCAATCATGGGATTCGCAATTCTACCAGGGGCAACCGGCACGTTTGGCTTGACCCTTACACCGCCGACCAGCGTTTTGCCGATGTCTTCGGTTATTACCTGGACAGCCGACAACAGCGCCGACGTTTCCGTGCCCGTTCCTTCGACGGCAACGGCAACGCAACCTGTGGGGGTTGAGTGCTCGTTTACCTCATCGACCGCTCCAGTCGCCACATCGTTCAACATCAGCGTTACGGTAGCCTTCGTCGATCCGGTCAGCTTGCAGCAAGTGAACCTGACAGCAGGGCCGGCCAACGTCGTGCTGGGCACTGGCGTTGTGACGCCTCCTCCCGTTGCAGGGCCGACTGCGTTTGCCATTACGCAGATTTCGTAACCGGACTCCGGGGGCTGGCACCTTCCGAAACCTCCCAAGAGCTCCCTACTCAGGAGCTCGCCAGCCAGCCCCCTTTTTTCCTTTCGCTCATTTCGGCTCCCTGCTGGCTGGCGTGGACGGTGGAGCGGCCTCGCGGTCATACGCACCTTCAGTCTCAATCGCCAAGTGGACAAGCCTGTCAAGCAGTTGCGCTACGGTAGGCTGCGCCCCCTCTGCCGGGACGGGCTGGGCCATGAAAGCCTCCATCGCGGCTTTCGCGTCATCCCACTTTCTCGCTAAATGCCCAAGTGGGAACTCTGAGACACCGTATTCGTCATAACGCAGATCATCACCAGCACTTATTACCGCCTGCAACCGCTCTCTCAACTCATCCATGAGGGGACCCCCGCTTTCCTTCCATCACGCTTGTTGCGGTTTTGCTCTGCTCTAGTAGCCCACTTGCAATTTCCCGGTTCATAGTTGCCGTCGTTGTCGATGCGCTCTATCGTCAGTCCGGGCGGGCATACGCCCATAGCCGCAAAGAATGAACTGAATGAATCTTGCCATTCTTTGCAAATCGAAATGCCTCTGCCGCCGTAATACGGCCAGTTTTTGGTGTGAGGATTCAGGCAGCGCGTTTTAATGCCCAACCAAATCTTGAATGTTCTGGTGGTGCTCATACCATGCAAAGTCTTCGCAGCCTGCCAGCGTTCTCTTGCCAGGCAACCGCAACTTGCACTATTCCCTGTAAGAAGGGAATTACCCCGCACCTCTCGCATTTCCCCGCAAGTGCACTTACATTCCCAAGTGGTCCTGTTGCTGCGTCTGCGTGAAGCCAAACCGACGACGGTTAGCCGTCCGAATGTTTGCCCGACCAGGTCGCGAACCTTCATGGCTAAACGTCTCCAAGGGCGCCGTCAATTTCGATAATTCTAGCTTCACATTGCCGGCGAACATCCGCCAAAAGTTGCTTGGCGGGGTCGGGGTCGGTCGTGGCCAAGCCGATCAGCGAAACCACGGATTGAGCAATTTCAGCGAACACTAGCCGGTCATCGTTGACTGTGGGCTCGAGATTCTTTGTGCTCATTGCGTCGCCTTTCCAGCTTTCTCCTCGAATGTGGCGTGGGCCACGGCGCCAAACAGGTAATCTTTGGTTTGCTGGTCGGGCGGCAAATCCTCATAGGGCACGAAGCAGGGATGCTCTTTCTTGGCAGGGTCTTTGACGGCGCCGTACTTCCAACCATCTGCTTCCTTGCCAGCCAGCCAGGAGTTGTGCGAAGCCGAAGGCGGCAACTCCTCGCCGCGCGCCAAAGCTTTCCAGTGTAGGGTAATCCCGTCGATGGCCGATCGCTTTTGCCAGTCCGGAGCATCTTCCCACGCGGGCTGAGACGTGTCGCCTAGCCGCAAACAGAAGGCCCGGTTCACTTCATGTGCTATCTTTGCTGCCTGCTCGATTTGCATGTTGCTCCTTTCAGATTTACAGATGTAGGCCAGCATTCCGGCCAAAAACTCATCGCTCAAGTGTAAGCCGCTTGCCTGCCAGGCCAGGCGAAGTTCGGCTAAAGTCGTCATCGCGGCGACTCCTTGGCGCGGGTGAGCTTTTCCTTCATGGCCCAATTCGGAGTTTTCGTCCTGAGAATCCATCGGATGTCTTTTGCTAACTGTGGCCGCGTTTTCGCGTGCGCTTTGGCGTATGCCTTCAATGCCGGGATGGCTCCCTCATCGTGTTCTACGTCGAGCACAAAATAGCAGCAATCCTTGTGCTTTCCTGTCGGATCACCGTCAGTGCGTTCAACTCTAAATTTCTCGTAAACTCCCCGCGCGTCACTCACTTCTCCTCCTTGGCGCGATTGATGATGGCGTCGAGTTTGGCTATGACAACGTCTCGCAAAACGTCGTAAATAGTTGGCCCCACCTCTCCAGACTTTAGCCCATCCCGCAGCCCTTCCAGTTCCTTCAGCAGATCAGTCGGTGGGACTACTGGCACAACCTTCATGTGGCCGGGAGGGCATTCAGAATCGTTGCAAGGGACTTCTATAAACGAATCAGTCGGCGGCTTTTGTTCGTCGCTGGTCCACGCTCGCACCTCGTCAGGATAGAATTTGCCGTCAGGGCCGATAGCCCTACACCCACAAGCCCAATCGGTCGAGCCGTCTACCAGCCCAAAGCAAAGCCCCCTATATACCATGCTGACCGGATGATGACACGTAGGGCAGAGCTCTTGGGGCACCCCTTGCCGGTCAGCGAGCATGGCTAGCGCATCAGTTCCGCCGCGTAGTGCTGCATTGTGGGCCGCGACAATCTCCCTCGCGTCAAAATCCCACACCATTTGAGCTATACTCATTCCTTCGGGCTCGCCCTCGCGTCGGATACCCCAATCGTCGTCAAGTTCTCCTGGTACCACCATCCATCGCTGTTTATCCCTTGGCACGTCCTGCTCTACGTCCGATTGTTCGCTCATCCCGCCCTCCAGCCTACAGAGCCTCCGCTAGGATGCAATTCCTGATGGTCCCCGGCGTGGCCATGCGGCAAATTGCAAGTAAAGCTGTCCTTTTCGGCTCCGCAAAGCCCCCGCGGCGGCAAGAAGGCTAGAATGTCTACGTGGAAATTTCGTTCCAGTTGCACCAGGACTTCGGTTGGGATCTGGGCCAGCGCGTCTCTAAGATCCAAGTTGCTTCGGCTCATGGGCTCACCTTCTCTCCGAATCGTGGCTTGCGGGGGTCCAGTAAATCGTGATGGAACCTGCAAAGGGCCTGAAGTCCAGCCAAGCGGTCGTCGCGCAAGACAGACCTCCTGACCAGGTGATGCGGGTCGGCAGCCGGAGACGCGCACCGGAATAGGTCGCCCTTGCCTTCCGAATCTTTGCCTTGCTCGCACCGCCCGCCGCACCTCTCCAGCAACTCGGCCACTCGCACTTTCCAATCCTTGCCGTGTAAAATCTCCCGCCCATCCTTGGCCACGTAGGACTTGGGGTCCAGAAAATGCCTGTCGAGAGTCGCTTGCAGGTCAGCTTTGAGCACGGCCCGCCCTCGCTTTGGCCATACGGGCCACTCTATCTGGATGCAGCTTTTTCCATGATTCCAGCCATGCAGCTCGAAGGGGACGCCTGATTTCCTCTTTTGCGTCCCAAACCGTCTGTAGGCTAATGGAAATGCCCGGTTCTGGCCATTCCTTGCGCTTGTACGACCGCCAGAGGTGATGGCCAATGCGAATCAGGGCCATTTCGTGTTCTGCCGTCGGCCTTGCATCCATGCGTTTGTCTCTCAATGTCTCACCCTCCCGTTTTTCCTCAGATACTCGGCGAATGCCGTAGGAGTCTCGCAGCACGGGCAGCCCATCCCGTTCTTGTTCAGCCACCGCCCGCCTTTGTTCACCCATTCAATCGGCCTTTGGCATGCACGGCGGAAGCACTTTATTGGTGGCCGTTTTAGCAAACCATCCCTCCAGATACTCCCGCGCCTTGCCCCGCTCTACTTCCCGGACTGTAAACCTGACTACCCGGATGCCCTGTTCCATGATGCCGTAGTTTTGCTTCTCGTGATCCGCACCCCATCCCACGCCATGAGCACCCTTGTAAAATCCGTCAATTTCTATGGCGATGCGGTACTCCGGCAGAAAAAAATCCCACGTCCAGCGCCTACCAGGACAGACCGGAACCTGCTCGGCAAAAAGAAGATGCATCTCGGTTAGGTGCTTGGCCATCAAAATCTGCCCGACGTTAGGGCCGCGTTTCATGGCTCAACCGGAAACGTCTTGTTCAGCCAAGCGACTCTGTGCCGTTCGTTGCCGCCCCGTCCGCAAAGCAGCGGTATTTCGCTTGCGTGAACCCATTTGTGGGCGACGCCGCCTTTGTGGGCGTAAACCCACTTCAGAACTACGGCCAAGTGCCAGCCGTTCCACTGCTCAGGAAGAACGACTTCAGTCATGCCCGCCCCCGCTCTGGTTTGCCTGCGTCCATCAGCCCCCCGATCTACACCTACCGTCCGATGGCATACCGCATCATCGATCGCCTCAAGTCAGACGCCAATAATGCACCAATCCGTTTAGCTTCAAGACTCCCGTTTTCCATCCTCCGCGGAACATGTACTTCCACGAAGGAAACCAGACCGCAACCATCCACCACGATTCCCTTGCGCGGTTGCAATGGCTGCATTCGCATTTGGGCCAGTGGACTTCCCACAAGAAACAGTGGTGGCCTACTTGCCAATTCAATAGCTCCGCGAACCACAACTCAAAACCCGTACCAGGAGGCCATTCCCTGCCAGAAAAATTCATCGCCCCCCCTTTGCTGCGTAGTCCTCGCACCGCGCCCTTTTGGCAACTACTGCGTCAAGTACCATGGCTACCGCCCTTCAAAAGCTCCCGTCCAGGGTTCGTCCAAGTATCGCTTCTGCGCTAAGAACGTGCTGGCGTAGGGGATAAATTGCCCGTCTGCTTGGTGCCACTGCTCCGTTTGCTTCCAGAGCCGCAGCCCGCGCATCACTAAATCGTGGTGCAGCCTGCTCCTGTGCCAAATTTTCTCAGCTTTGAGCCTGCCAACTTTTCTTGGATACTCGCGCCAAAATGATTCAAAATCAACCATGAGACACCCATTGCTTCCTACAGTCTCTCTTCTCCGTGGCAGTTGGCCTGTCTCCCGCAACTATTCCATCCCAAAGGCGTGTCAGGAGCTAAAAAGCTCGCTGGGCCAGTCTTATGGAAGCTTGAGACATCCCGACCAATGAGGAAAATAAATCGCGCGCAACCTGTAGTCGCAAAGTTGTCAGGGTAGGGACAGAGCCTGCTTTCGGATTGGACGCGACGGTCTTCTGCTGTTTCAAGGATGCTCGCCTTCCTTGCGTGGCACCCTCCGGCAGGGGCTTTTGTGGCCTTGTCCCGGAAGATTTCATCCTCAAGAAGGTTATCCGTCCGCAAGAGAAACGTGGATTTGCCATCTTTAAGGCGAGCACCCATGAGGCAGCAGGAGACCAGCAAACTGCACTTGCACCCCTCATTGAAATGCGCAACGAGTGAGGGCCGTAGACGCCGGAAAGAAAATTGGAAAATGTCGGGGACATTTGCCGGTTGTCTTTCTACGAATTTGAGGGGCTGAGCACTGGCGACAACCGGCAAAGGCGATCTACCAGTAACGCCAGCCCCACGAATCCGCACCGCAAATCTATCTCTCATTCTGTTTGCCTGTCAAGGGGTTTCTGCTCCAAACGCCTAGCTGCTTCTTTTTTCTCTATCCGCTCACGTGCCATCTCTTCCCGAACCACTTCGTAGATGCCGAAAGCGTTCCAGCCGTGCATAGCCATCATCGTCACAATATCTCCGGGCACACGCAGGTGAACCTTGCGGTTCAGTTCGTGGCTGTAAAATTGTCTCTTCGCAAACATCATTTCTCCTTTCCGCTAAATACGGCTTCAATGTTTCTTGGTCCCGGTATTAATCACTGCGTTACAGCGGACGCAATGTCCGCCGCCCTTACACCGCCAGCACTCGCAAGAGCATTCCCTATTTTTTCCTGGGGGCCATGTCTTTCGGATGATCTTATTTACGTACGGTTCTGTACTCACTTAATCTCCTCTCTCGCTTCAAGCAAAATCTTTTGTTGCGCTAGCCGCGATGCTGCCCGCTCTGAGGTTGTGTCAAAAGGCCCCCTCTACTGCCGCGCCCCCGCCAGCCGCTGCGCTTCACCCACCTCGACGTTCCGAGCGGCTCTTACCTAGCGGCTTCTTATGCTTGGTTTTCCTTTTGGTTGGCCATCGCCTTTTTTGCAAAGAAACAGCCTTCCTCTAGTTTGGTCTTGACGATGGCTATTTCTCGCCCGCCAGCGCCAGCAATCCCGACAACCGCGCTCAGTAAGCGGTCAAACTCCTCCGCCAATCTGCCAGCCTTAGTTTTGCCGACTTCATTGAGCATGTGCACTTCAAATAGTGGGTCCATTTTTCTCCTTTTTATTTCTTCTGCGGTACGCCAGAAGGTCGCGTCTTTTGTCTTGCTCGGCACGCATTACACTCACAAAATAATCCAGTGTCACCGTTTCATGCTCGCCGTTAGGGTAGAAACATCGCACTTTTTCCTCGCTCATCTGCCGGAAGAACACAAACCTGTACAGCCCGCCGTAGCAACCAGTCGTCTCCATTGTTACGCGGTCCATAGCCCTACCTAGCCTTTTTGGGTGCGCTAGCCATGCTGCTTCCTTTTCACTGCTTGCTGGGCGCAGAGCTTGCCCATGATGGCCGTCAGGCGGGTGCTGTGCTCGTCGAGCCGGGTGAAAATAGCTGCCAGCCGCTGGTTAATCGCCTCTACCTGCTCCGCTCTTGCCTTGAGAATCCCTGGCAGGGCGGCGGTAGCTTTGGCCTCGCGGTCCAGTAGTTCGTTTATCCCGGCCAGCAGCTCTTTGTATTGGGCTTCTCGGCGCTGGACGACTTCTACTCCATTTGCACCGATCGCGTCTATTGCCGCCAGCAATTTCACTTGGTTTGCGGCGATGGTTTCCATTTTGGAAATTGTCCGGCCATCGGCATTGTCGATTCGTTTCACCAAGGCCAATTCCTGCTGTAAGTATGCCTGTCTGTGATTTTGAAGACCGACCGTCAACGTTTCCAGCTTCCCGAGCAGCAACTCCCTGAACCGCACGGTGTCTTTCTTGGCCTCCAGAAGCAAGTCCAGCTTTTCGTTGATCTTGCGAAGTGAGAGCATCTCCGTTGGCTGTTCAGGTTCTTTGTAGGGCTTCTGATTTTGGCTTCCGTGCACCGGGCAGGGCTGGCCGTGCCAGTAAACATCCCCGCAATGACAGGCTGCTTCCATAGCCCCTCTCAATCCGATCCCGGCGCTAGCCTACAGCGTCGGTCTTGCAAACTCTCCAAAACTTTTGCGCCGCATCTCTTCCAAAAATAGACCTTTCCCGGTTGGGACGTAGCCCATTCTGGTTTTGATCCATGCATAAAACTCTGATTCTTTCGTATCCATGCGGATGGTGCGCCCGCTACTTCCAGTTGGACTGATAGCTGTCCCCACGACTACATCTAACGGCACAAACATCACGATAGCGCCGTCGGAGAGAACAATGCCAATTCCTTGAGCTGACCAGAAGTCGATGCGCCCTCCAAATTCCGCATAGAGAGCGTCAAGGCAGAATTTAGGGATACGCTTCGGGCGCATGGTCTTTAGGAGAGTCAAAAAGAACCTTTCAACGGAACGCGGCGGTGCTGCCTGCGTATTGACAGCCTTGCTCATGGCTGTTTTTAGGGCGTCCAGCAACCCGTTTATTTGAGCACGCTCCACGACGTTAATCTGCTCAGGAGAAAGAGAGGATTTCCACCAATCAGGCCCTTGCTCAACGGTTTCAAATTTCCTGACTTCGGTTATAGCCAAGCCAAAAGTTATTTCCTCACCACAGCAAGGACACAGTAGCTTCATCCAGCCTCTCCTCGATTGACCCCGGCGCTAGCCATGATTGATGCGGACGCCGAGGTGTTCCCAAAAACTCTTACTGATTCGCCCACAACCCTAAACCAATCGCCACAACCGCCAGCGCTCCCAGCCAGCACAAAACCACCAGCAATTCTTCGCCAGTGATGTCGTGCCGTTCCCGCAACTGGGCTAGGATGGCTCGCGCGCGGCGGCGGTCGGCTTCCAGAGCGATGTCTTCGGATGTGAGCATGGGCCTAGGGTTCTTCATTGCCAGCCTCCAGCAACGCTCTAATCGTCGTTTCCGGCACCGCAGCCAGGATGTCGCACATTAGGCTTACAGTGACCGTCTTATTCACGCAAATGCCCATCCAGCGGTCCCGCTCGGCATTGAATCTCGAATAGGTCACTTCATCCACGTCCCAGATAATCCGCTTGCGCTTCTCCCGGTTGGCTTTGCGCTTCTGAGCCTCGACTTTTGGCATGTACAGCACGGCTGGTTCTTCGCCTCGCCCCTTGTCGATCAGAAACTTAACCTGAGCCAGCACGTCTAGTACGCTAGGCACTGGGGTTCGCCAGCAGCTTGATGGTTATGCCGCAATCCCCGGCCAGTTTATCGAGCAATTCATCCATCTTCGAAGTTGAAACCAGAATGGTGTCGGACTTGGTTACCCGGGCAATGTAGGGCTTTAGGACTTGCTTCAGCCCTTCGGCGGCAACTTGATCCATGCCAGAGCCAAATTCTTTGATGTTGATGAACTCGGCGAAGTGGCCGTTGTGTTCGTTGGGCACGGTGTAAAACAGCGTGGTGACGGGTTCGGACTTTGCGCCGTTGGCTCGCTTGGCTTTGTGCTCGGCGATCTTCTTGTCAGCGACAGCTTGCGCGGCCTGGGCGCTTCCAATACCCACCGCCGCGTTGCCGTCGTCATCAGCCCTCGGTACCACGAAAATGTTTTGCAGGGCGTACCTGGCGGCGTACGTGAGGCCGGAACCAACGCTGTGGCCGTCGAACTTGTCCCGCTGGACAGCAGGAATCGACATTTCGGACTCTTCCCACTGGCCGGATTTGTGCTGGATGCGCGTTGTGATGGTTGAATAGGCTTCCACGCCATCGCCAACCGCTTTGTACTCAAGAGACGGGTGTTGCCTAACGCCTATCCCTTCAGCGTTCAGGTGCTCAAGTGTAGCGTCGATGATGCTCGTTATATCGGCGTACTTCGATCGCGGGAAGGCGGGATTGATGCTGCTCTTGATGGCTGCGGTAAACTTGGCTTGCGCTCGGGCAAAAGCCTCGGCTAGTTCGTTGGTCAGTTCACTTGTTCGGATCACAATCCCTCTTTTCTTTTGTCCAGCTCTTGCTCGGCTCGGTCGATCACTTCCGCTTCGGCTGCTATCCGGTCGCGCTCCTCAGCGCACAGCAGCATGACTCGGTCGGAGATGGCGTCTAACTCTTGTGCCGTGCAAGGTTCGTCACGATAGACTTTCTTGCACGTCCGCTGGACGATGTCTGCCATCTCTTGAAACAGGTCGGACGGCCTCACGGCTTCACCTTCAGATTCCACTTGAACGGTTCTTTTGGGTCAATGAACATCGGCCTGACGTGGCGTTCTTCGTACATGCAGGCCGCCAAATGGCAGGCTTCGCGCAACTCGCTTGGCGTGTAATTGCACTGTTCCATTTGGGCGTGCAGCGTATCCACTAGGACATGGAAAAGTCCGTCGTTACGGTAGCGGTCGTAGGGGCTGAGCCTGTCCCATTCTGTCGGTTCGTGCTTCACAGCCCATGCCTCACGTTTCTGTTCGTCAAGCCCCGCCCGCCAAGCGCGCGCTCCAAGGCTTCCTTGACCTTTTTGCGCTGTTCGGCCAGCCAGGCACGCTTCAAGAGCCGTTCAAACTCGTCGGCGGACATCTCGCTGCCGTCGCATTCGCACTCGTCCAGGTAGATGGTGGCCCCGCAGTGCGGGCAGACTCGGCCATCCATGGTTTCCAGGCTCAAGGCCGCACCACGCACCAAACACTCTTGTTGTCGCGCACGGTTGAGAATTTGCTGACGTGCGGCGTTCCTTTGGCTCGGAGTGCGGCGAATCGCTCATTGCGCGCGGTTTTATTGGCAAACTCCTCGACGGTCATCTTCTGCTCGCCGTATTGGTGGCCACGACCAGCAAATGGCGTGCGAGAATGCCTCATCTTTGTGCGGCGTCCAGCCCATCCGGGGCGTTCTGAAGCTTCCTTCCAGTCCTGAAAGCTCAGAATATTCATGATTTTCTCTAGCAGGTTCATAGGCCCTCCTGATCAGCTCGAAAGCATGTTTTGCTGCAATACTTGTCGGATTTGTCCGCAATCGCCCTACCGCAAAAGTGGCAAGCGTACTCCCGCAGGATGCTGTCGTAGCAGGCTTCGGCCACGCACAGAGCTTCGAAATCTCCCGAGATTTGAATGTCTTCGTCAGCTTTGGCCAGCGGGCGCAAGTAGCGCACTATGCCTTCGAGTTGCGCCAGCCCTTCGTCTTCGTCAACGGTCATGGCTTGCTCGCTTTCTGGATGGCTGCTCGCAAATTGGTCAGCGGATAGCCTAAATCCGATAATCCTTCAAAGCTCGGCTCATCAAACGCCGATATGACGTTCTTCGCTGCCGCAAGCAATTCATCCCGTTCGGCTTTCAGCACGTCCCATTGAGCCAAGAGGTGTTCGGCGTCGGCTTTGTAGCGGTTGCGTTCGTCGGCGATGCGCAAGGCTGTGGCGCCTAGCTTGTCGATGTCCTGCTCGAGCGTGGTGAGTTCGGAGTTGGTGCCTAGGACTAGTTTTGGTTCGCTCATGGTTTCTCCGACTGAAAGTCCAGAACAATGTCAGTTTTTTCTAGTGGTTGCGTCCACTTCCAGGAATTGCTGTTGGTGATGATGCGGTCCCACCCGTTGCATTCCATATTGGAAACGAGAATACGATCTTCCTTCGTGGCTCGGGCCTTCACTTCCGCCAGCGTCTCGACTTTCCCGCCAAGGTAATACATCGGGCCGGTTGCGGTGACTTTGGAATCAAGGTCGCCCGGCTTGCGCGTGCGCGTCGTAAAGCGGAATCCGTAAGGCAGGGCGTCGTAGCGTTCCTTGATGTTTTTGGCCATGACGATAGCCTGCTCAACGCTCCATGATTCGATTGGTTTTTCAGTTGTCTCGGCAACGAACGTTCCCGGACTGTAAAACGTCACAAAATGTCTTACCATTTCAGCCTCTCCTCGGTTTTCTGTTGCGCTAGCTCGTAAACTACTGATCTTGCTGAGGTTTGTGCAAAACCTCTTCAAACATTTTCTCTTGCCGCTTTGCGTGCGAGATCGCCCTGCTCGACCAGGTTCACATCAAATCTCATGGAAGCTTCGGCAATCACAGCGTCAGCCCGCACCGGATCCAGCACGTCAAACGGGCATCCCCACAGCAGAAACGAAACCTCATCGAGCATGGAATCAACTTTACGCTCGACTTGCGTGCGTTCGCGCCGCTCGGTGGCCGGGGCTGGCACAACGGGCTGTTCTGCTCGGGTATGGCGCGGGCACCAGCCGCTCTGGCAACCCTTGGCAGGCACCATTTCGCGCGTCATAGGGTGGCAGACCAGCACCCGCCAGAGGCAGCGGTTCTGTTTGCAGAATCTTTCGGGGTGCTTTTCTTTGTCCAGGGCGACTTTGGCTTGGATGTTCATGTACCGAGAATACGCTTATTTGAGTAGAATGCAAGAGAATAAAAGTCCTAGTACCAAAATAATCTTGCAATCAGCGTATTGGGGTAGTAGGCTTATGGCCATGGACGTGATTCGGGAGTTAGAGAAGCAGGTGCGCAAGGCAGGCAGCCAGAAAGAGGCTGCGGATGCTTTGGGTATCTCGGCGCAATATCTTAACGACCTTTTGCGCGGGCGGCGTGAGGCTAGCGGTAATGTGCTAGAAAAGCTAGGGTTAAAGCGTATTGTGGTGCGAGCATGAGACTGTCGCCGTGGGAATTAAACTGGCTCAAACAGATGAAACAGGCATTCCGTGGCAGTGCCGAAGATTCGCGTTGGATACGCAATATTAGGCGTCGTCACGGGCTTTTGAAGCCGATCAAGCCCGCAATCGTTTCCATTAATGTCAATGCGCAGCGCACTCTAGAGGAACATCTCGTATATAAGCGGGCCATGATGCGGGCTGCTCAGATTGTATGCCGGGCCATCAAAGCAGGAAAACTCACTCACCCAACGAAACTGGTCTGCGTGGATTGCAAGATTCGTCCAGCAACATCCTACGAGCATAGGGATTACGCCAAACCGCTGGACGTGGACCCTATTTGTCAGAGTTGCAACATAAAGCGCGGTCCGGCGATTATCAGTCAGCCAGTCCCATCAAATCCAAACAAAGCGCGTGTGCGGGCGATAGCGTGAGCGTTGTTCCTTATTGAACATCCGCTGATTGTTCTTGCATTCCCGCCCAAACTAGCGAATTATTTGTGCGCGCACTCCCTGACCACAGGCAGGGGCAGATTCCTGTTGCCTGGACCCGAGCACGTCGAAGGTTTTCTATTGCCGCACCGCAACTATCTGATTCGCTACCCGAACGGCTTCAAACGCCACGCCAGCCGGCAAGAAATCCTATTGCTCGGCTCATCCCTAGAGCAGACCGGCCCGCGAGAATACCAGGCCAAAACCATGGCGATGGATGGCGCGCGCACGGAGCCGGACTATTACCGAGGGCTCTTCATCTTCGAAGATCCCCGCCACAAGCGGCACACCGAGCGGCTAGAGAGTTCCGAAGCATTAGCATTGAGACTCCAAATTCAAATCTGAGAGGAAACACCCATGGCACCCACCGTAACGCAGGCTCCTTCGGCTTTTGACGGCCAGCAATTCTTTGCAACCTCAAGCGTAGGAACAAGCCCCGGCCCCTTCCCCGCTGTGGGCATGAACTACGCCAAGATCAACCTGACTTCGGCGCAGATTCTCGCCTTGCTGACGACTCCAATCCAGGTCGTTGCCGCTCCGGGCGCGGGCTTCTACATCAACCCGATTGCCGTGACCATCAACTTCATCGGCGGTTCGGTGGCCTACACCAACGCCGGCGGCGCGGTGACATTGACGGTTGGCTCGCGCACCGCTTTGACGGTGGCGGAGGGCATGATTACGACTGTTTCCCCGAACCGCACACACCAATACACGCCATTTGCCGCCGGCCTCGACACTGCCGCCAGCCCGCCTACCGATGAAAACGCGGCCCTGTTCATCACCAAAGCGACGAACAACTACGCCGCGGGAACGGGGACGGCGTCGGTTGTGGTGTACTACACCGTCGAAGCCTTTGTATAATAAGGACTTAGCGTGCCAAATTACGTTCAGTCATCATTGCAAAATCCCCTTGCTGGGCTCATGCGTGGAGTTGCGGGTTACAGCTTCGGCAAATACCTCGCATCGACCATCTCAGCCTCACCGGGCGGATTGGTGCGCGCGGCCGGCGGAGTAGTAACGATTACCGTCAGCGCGGCGCATAATTGGCAAATCGGCGGGAACGTCTACATCGGGCTTGGAGTCATCAGCGGCGTAACCGGGCTCGAGCCAACCTCCGTGCTTGGAACTCGTTTTGACGGATGGTACACAGTGACGGCCATCGGCTCAGCGACAACCGCAACCCTGGTCCCCAACGATCCCGTCATTCTGCACCAAGCCCCGGACACGGGCGGCGTAGGTACGGCGATTGGCATTCAGTACGAATCTCCGGCAGCCCCGCAAGCTGGCCAAGCCTTTGCCCTGTCAGGCCCAGTTTCACTCAACTCATCGCTTGGCTTTGCGGTCGATGGCAAGTTCAGCGGAGCTCCCGGAGCCTTCGAAGTGGACATCCAGGGCGCCGACGCTGATGCTGACGCGAACTATCAGACGCTTGCCGGCTTCAACATCACGAGCGTAGACGCCACCAACAACACCTTCCACGCCGATTGCACCTGGAACATACCGAAGTTCGCCCGGGTAAGACTACTCAGCGTAACCAACGCGGTCGGCTTGGTAGCGGCGATCCGAGGATAATCTCACTGCTAACAGTGAGTGGAACAATGGCTAATACAGAAAATCTCAAGCCTTGGCAGCCTGGTCAGAGCGGCAATCCTTCAGGACGCCCCAAGACAAAGCCTATCACCAAGGCATTGCAGGACTTATTTGAAGATCCGGAGTTTGCGAAGGCTTTCGCACAAGCGGCAGTAGACCACGCCAACAAAGGCAGCGGAACCCATTTCAAGGAAATCGCTGAGAGGCTCGAAGGTAAGGTGCCTCAAGCGATTGTCGGCGAGGATGGCAGTCCGCTTCAGGTTCAGTGGACCGGAATGCCGAGCCGCGGTGAATGCCCACCATAAACATTGGAGAATTTTACACTCCTGACCACGGCGCATCTTGGGGGCCACAGCATCAATTCCATGCAAGTACAGCCAGATACCCACTTCAAGAAGGCACTCGCGGCGGCGGCAAGACGCTGGCGCTTCTTTGGGAAGGCATTCGCTCGGCTTGCGAAGTCCCTGGCTCAAACAATCTTCTGCTTCGCCGCACGCTCAAATCCAGCCAGCAAGGCGGCATTGAAGATCACTTCCTCAAGTACGTTCCGAAGGGCATCTACCGGCAGTACAACGGCCAGCAGCACACCGTCTATTTCCACAACAAGTCCAATCTTTTCTTCGGGCACATTAAAGCCGATAGCGACCTCAAGCAACTCCAGGGGCCTGAGTATCTCTACGTCGGCTGGGACGAACTCACGCAGTTTACTTATCCTCAGTGGGCTTTCATTAAAGGCTCCAATCGTTGTCCGGTTCCGCTCGATATTTACGGTGACAAGCCGCGCGCCCGTATGGCCGGGGGCACTAATCCTAACGGAATCGGGTCTGGCTGGGTCAAAGCTCTGTGGATTCAGCACAAGCTTCCGGCCGGCATAGTCGATGACACCTACAACCCAGCGGACTACGAAGTCATCCACTCAAGCTTTGCCGACAATCCCATCTATGCCAACGACGCCGAATACATCGCCGGACTTAGTTCGCTTCCTCCCAATCTCCGAGCAGCGTGGCTTGAAGGCAGTTGGGACATCCTTGCCGGGCAGTTCTTTCCGAACTGGGACATCCAGCGGCACGTCAAAGCTTTTACGTTTCAGGATTGGCAGCCTAGATGGATCGGTATTGATTGGGGCTTCAACCACGCCACCTGCGTACTTTGGTTCACCAACGCCGAAGTCGTTGATTCTTTTGGGCAAAAGAAGACGGTTATCGTTTGTTACCGCGAGCTGGTTAGGCGCGGAATTAATGAGCAGACGCTTGCAGAACTCATCGTCGAGCACTCCACTGATCCGATAACCAAGAATGTTGAGCCGATCAGCCATGTTTACCTTTCTCCCGACCGATTCAACCGCGTCAACGAAGAGCACACGATTGCCGATAGAATGGGTGACGTGCTGGCCGGAAGTGGTTTACCTCGACCCGAGCGAGCAAACAACGACCGTGTGGGCGGCTGGCGGCTCATCTACACGCTACTCGACACCGAGGGCTTGGTTGTCTCTGCCAACTGCCGTGACGTTATCGAATCGTTCCCGCTGCTGATGCGGGACGACAAAGACCTGGAAGACGCGGCCAAGACCGATGATCTGGCAGACGACGTACTCGAAAGTTTTAGGTACGCCACGATGTCGTACTTCAATCCCAGGCCCATTCCGCGAGCAATCCAAGACGATTTGCGCGTCAAAGCAATTCCCGACATGACGGCTAAATATCTAGAAATCATGCGCTTAGAGGCGCGCAAGCCCGGAAGCGAGTTGTTCATCAACATGCCTAATCGTGTGGCTCCGTGGCGAAGACAACAATGAATCGACACTCCCCTACGATGTATAGGGCAGGTTACGTACGACTGCAAGTAATCAAATTCAATAAGATGTTGTACAAGAATTGTGATCGGCTGTCTCCGGCCCCGGAGTGGCGATAAGTGAAACGCGCTAAACAACTTGAGCTTTACTCTCCTGAAGCCAGGCTGATAGAGATTCTCGACAGAGAACTCCAGCGCGCGCATGCCAAAGAAGACTTTCTGTCAGGAAAGATTGAACGCCTGGAGCTAGCCATGGCGGCATTCAGCAACGCCCCAGCCAAGGCTTACGTCGATCGCACCGACGCCAAGCCTATCACCGAGGTTCCCGTGCCCGAGCCAGCCAAGAAGACCTGGAAGCAGACCAAAGCGGAGTGGGACGCCTTGCCTGACGACAAGAAGCAGGCAGCGATTGAAGGAGCGAATTGACAACGCCTTATCACCTATGATAATCAATGCGCATGAGTACGCACCGCGTTACGGTACTTCTCACAGACGAGGAATATGCGGAAGTGAGGCGTCTGGCTGGAATGGTACCGTTGAGTGCGTGGTTCAGGAGCGCTGGGCTTGGACATCAGGGTACAAATTCGGGGCTGTTGCGGGACCAAGGAGTACGTGTGGGTGGAGGGGGGGTTGATGCGGCTGGAGGACTACATGAGCAGGCGGGCGATACGAAGGCTGCGACTCCGCGAAGGCGACGTGGTGCTGGTACGCGACAGCGAGACATTGCGCGCGCTCATGGAAACCTGCCGGGAAATGTCGGAGGTTCCGCCGTGCCCGATTGTGGTGGCGCCGGAGGGGGTACATCGGCTGAGCAGAGAGTATTTGCAAAGGCTGCTTGCGGGCATGACGCCGAACCGGGACTTGGCGGGAAATGTCGGAAGTGGGGATGTTCCAACTACGCATATGCGAGGTGACCTGTGAAAGGTGCGACGAGTTTTGACGGTAAGCTGTCCGGCAACGTGCAAACCGTAGGACGCTACGACGAAAGCAAGAAGCCTGCCGGCGGGGAAGACATCCATTCCGTAGTGGCCAAGCACGGCCCAGCCGACCGCCACGTCATCACCAAGACAGCCAAAGGCTTCCACTCAGAAACCAGCCACGGCGGGCACATCCACCACGCCGACCACGCCACGCTTGACGAAGCGCACCAGCACGGCAAAGTAGCCATGGAAGACGCCGAGCACAACACCATGGGCGAAGATGCGATGAGCAATGCCGGAGAGCGTGGAGCAGCGGAGAAGCCGATGGGCGGCAAGAGTTACATGGAATGAACAATCTGCGCTGGCAATATCGCCTTTGGCTTTTTTGGAAAGCGTTCGAGCCTAATAGGAAAGTTGGCTGGGCTTGGCCGTGGCGTTGGGCGTGCTTCAAAGCCTGTATAGGTTTTAAGCGAGTCTAATCGTGCCCGCCACGTCTCGCGCGCAATTCAGGTGGCTCCATACTTCTGACGCGGCAAAGAAGCTTGGCAAATCCGGCGTCAAGGAATGGATAGGCGCAACCGGCAGTCCGAAGAAACTCCCTGAGAGGAAATCGACAAAGTGGGTCAATAAAGATGGATAGGCGAGGATTCCTGAGATCGCTTGTTGGCGGAGTTGCTGTTGGCGCGGCTGTGCGCACTTGGCCGTTCAGGGTTTACAGTTTCCCAAGCCAGATTAAATCTTCATCTTTCATCGTCAGTTCCAACCTTTTTCAGCCCGGCGACGATATTCTATTTCTGCATCCGACACAGGCAAAGGCATTGAACGATCTTGTGTACCGAATAACGGCAGTCGACCAAGTCGAGCGCACAATCTCTTTTGAAGCCATTCGCCAGTCGCAATACCACTGGAAAAATCTCAACCGTAGTCCGCAATGCCAAACACTGAAGAGTTAGCCGCTAGCCAAGGATCGCAAGACCCTGAGCAGCAAAACGAGCAGGAACAGAAGTTCCAGCCTGGAGAGCTGTGCTCCGTCGATGCCACCAACAACCGCGTCGAGATCGCCGACGATGACGAAGAGGCGGAAGCCAAGCGCACCTGCATCAAGCATCTGTGCTCACGGGTAGCACAGCGGGACATGGTAAGCCGCCGCTTGGAAGTCCGGGACGCTTGGAAAGCGCGCTACTTCTACCGCGGCAACCAGCACTTGCTCGACGGCCCCAAAGGGACGCTCGTAACTCCTTCGATGGTCAGCCTTGGCGGGCAAAGCTTTGACGACCACAACGACGAAACAAACATCTACTTGGGATTTGGGGACATTCTTGGCGCGGCTCTGACCGCTGCACTGCCTGCTGTCCGGTTCGAGCCCGAAGATCCCACCAACGCCAGCGACATCTCAGCCAGTGAGAATGCCGAAAAAGCCCGCCAACTGATCGAACGCAACAACGACATGCTGACGGTCTTGGCCGACCTTTCGCGGTATCTCTACACCGATGGACGATGCGTGCTTGAAGCGAGACATGTTCTCGACGGGCAGCGCTTCGGCTATTCGAATCCCGGCGTCACCGAAGAGCAGGAAGAAGTAGCCTATTTGCCGGAGCAGGGCGAGAATCCCACGCCGCAGGAAAGCGGGCAAGCGGGAACAGGCGTGCCGCGAGGCTCGGAAGTCATTACTTGCTACGGAGTGCTTGAATCGAAAGTAGCTGTCCAATCGAACTGCCTTGCTGACACTTCTTACCTGCAAATCAGCAAAGAGGGCGACATAACCAAGTTCAAGACGGAGTACCCCGACAAGGCCGATGAAATCAAAGCCGGGCAATCGCCTACGGCGGAATCCGAGTACGAGCGTCTGGCCAGAACCGCCATTATGATGGGTATGCGGCCATCTGGGCAGAACCGCGACTCGATGGCGCACAACGCCACCAAGCAACGCACCTGGATGCGGCCAGAGTTTTACACCGAAGAGGAAGACGACGATCTGAGAAACTGGCTGTACCAGGAGTTTCCCAAAGGGCTAATGGCCGTCATGGTTGGCAAGACGCTTTGCGAGCAGCGAAACGAATCCATGGACGACCATTTAACGCTGATCCATGCCCGGTCGGGAGACGGCGCGCACCGGCCAGCTCTAGGCAGTCCGGTCATTCCCATCCAGGAAAAGCTCAACGATTGCGTGGAACTGACGCACGAAAGCTTCATGCACCTGATCCCTCGGGTTTGGGTAGGCTCGGAGATTGATGTTGCGGCGTTGCAGGATGCGGAGCGCCGACCAGGGCAATACTTGAAGGCTCCGAAAGTCACCGGCAAAGGCACCGCCGACCTGTTTTTCACCGAGCAGCAAATCGAAATTGCTCAAGGCATGATTCAGTACATGCAATGGCTGTTTGGCGAAGCTCCGCAATTCCTTTGTGGAGGAAGCCCGGCTCTTTTTGGCGGAGACACGCAAGGCAATAACACGCTTGGAGGAATCACCATCCAGCGCGATCAGGCGCTCGGGCGAGTGGGGCTGACCTGGCGGAACATCCGCGGCGGCTATGCGAATCTGATTCGCCAAGCGGTGCAAGCTGCAGCCACGTACCGCGAAGAGACCATGACTGGAACCGTTCCAGGCCAGGGCAAGCAGATGCAAAAGCTGGCCATCGACCCGAACGACCTCAGAGGGAACATCAGATGCTTCCCCGACCAGGACGACAATTTCCCCGAGAGCTGGGTAGCGAAACGCGCAGTCTGGAACAACGCGATCGGCATGGCGGCAAAGAATCCTCTGCTGGCCAAAGTCTTGAGCACCGCGCGCAACATGATGCTGGCCAAGGACAAAGCCGGGTTGCCGGAAATGGTCATTCCCGGAGCGGACTCCAGCGAAAAGCAGATGGGCGAGATTCAGATTCTCTTGCAATCGGCCCCGGAGCCCAATCCCGCCCTACAGCAAGCCCAGCAAAAGATTCAGCAAGCGGCCATCGAGGCTCAGCAGAAGGGAATTCCCATTCCGCCCGAAGCAGCGCAGCAAGCCCAGCAGCAACTCGCACAAATCCCGCAAGTTATCTCGACGGTAAAACTCGGCAAGCTTGACGATCACGCCGGGGAGATGAATGAAATCGAAACGTGGGCGAGATCGAGCGACGGAATCCGAGCGGCAGCGGAACAGCCCGAAGGCTATGAAAACGTGATGACGCACTACGACGAGCACGCCGCGGCGCTCAAGGCTCAGCAGGCAGGCAACCAACCGCAAGGCAAGCCGCCCAGCGATTCCTTGACTGTAAATTTCAAAGACCTCCCGATTGATGGTAAAGTCCAAGCCGCCGGGAAGGTTGGCATCCAACTCGATGCTGGGAAGATGCAAGCCGAAGAGCAGCAGGAAGACGCCAAGGAATTGGCGGTTAAAGCAGCGCAAAAACCGCCGATGATTCAATGAAGACCGAAAACGCTTTCATTATGTATTCTGGCGAGTTCGAAAGCGACGGCGCCGAGCTGTACAGCCTGAACGGGCAGAGGTTGTTTCCTCTTATTGGCCCAAGCGGCGGCCTCAAAGCGGTTATGGCTTTTTATGTCTGGGACGGCAACCCGACCGATAAACCACTGGACGAAGTCGGCGTGCGCGGCGAGATTTTGATGAATGACACAGAGGAGAACGTCGAAAAGGTAGTCCGGGAAACGTTCGCTAAATTCCGTTTGAAACAAAAGGAGAAAAAGCAATGACGACACAAGCACCTCCAGCACCGCCTGTACCGACCGCACCGCATGCACCTCACGCAGCATCCGTTGTCGATCCTTCAATCGCAGCAGCCGCCGCTGCCGATGCCGCCGCCAAAGCCGAAGCCGCCCGCAAGGCCGCGCTTGTGGCTTCAACCGCCCCGCCACCGCCACTCTCAGCCGTTGACATCATGGGCCGCATCCGCGAACAGTTGGCGTTTATGAAGAATCCCAACAACACTTCCGACATGACCTACAAAGGCTGCGACCGCATCGAAGCGTTGCTGGAATTGCTCGATCCGTTGCTGCCTGTGGTGAAGTAGCGTCAATTCAGGGGACAGGGAAGAAAGGAGTAGCCCGTGGATGGCGAAGACCTCGAAGTTCTTGACGTTGGTGAATCAGGTGATGAAGGGTCGTCAGCCCAAGACGTTCAGGTGGGCGATGAACCCGGAGCAGGAGACAGCGCTTCTGAAGGCGATAGTGAGGCGTCTCAGGAAGAATCTCAGGAGCAAGCTGGACAAGATGCTGCTGACAAAGGTGATGGCCGCAAAGTCGCAGCAGCCGTCCGGCAACACCTATCCGAAGTCAAGAAGACCAACCCAGTCCTTGCCAAAGAGCTTGAGCGCATCTACTGGAAGGGCCAAGCCATCGACAAGCTTGGCACGACCCAGGAACTCACCGCGCTCAAAGAAGCGGTAGAACTGCATGGCGGCGTGGAAGGACTCAGTCAGATGGCTGAGGAAGTCCAGGCTGGGCGGCAACTCGAGGAAGGCTTCAAGCGTGGCGATCCGAAAGTCATTGAAGGCTGGGCCACCGACTTCCCTGACGGGTTCAAGAAGCTTGTCCTGCCGGCGCTTGACCGCCTCGAGCGCATGGACCCGGCCTTTCACGAGCAGGCCGTTTCGACTGTCTCAACCAAGTTCCTTGAAAAGTACGGAGTCTTCGATGCCGTGGGCCAGATGGGCGAAGCCCTGCGCAACGGCAAGACCGACGACGCCATACGCCTCTATAACGATCTTGTTGGCAAAGTGTTTCAGCCCATGCGGGGGCTGGCGACAAAAGCCGCTACAGATCCGCTAGCCAGCGAACGCGAGCAGATCAACTCGCAGAGAGAAGAGCTTGCCAAGCAGGAAAAGGCGCAGTTCTACGGCTCGGTACGGTCGGAAGTCAATCAGCAGGTTGGCCGGGCGATGAATGCGGAGATTGGGAAGCTTCTCAGGGGCCGGAAACTCGATCCCGAAATGGGCAACCGGGTGCGCTCGGAAGTGACCGAAGAGATCAAGAAGCTTCTGGTAGCGCAAGCGGACTACGCCAAGAGATATGAAACCATCATGGGCGCCGGCAACCGCGACAAGGCTATAAAGTTCATTGTGGACAACGCTCAACGCAACATGCCGAAGGCCGTACAGACGGTTCTGAAGTATCGCAACCTGCTGGGGACAAATGGCAACGGCGCGCGTCCACCGGCAAAGGTTGCACCGAAATCAGGCGCACCGCAAACGGTCGTCGGTCGGCCCAGCATTGCGGATGTGGACTTCACGAAAACGGACAAAGCCACGTTTCTCGGCTCGCGGCAGCATGGCAGAGCGTTTCTGAAGTCGGGGAAAATGGCTCAATGGTAGTTGCGCGGGAAGAACTCACCTTGGCGGCTGGGTGAACGCACGCGGAAACGATACCGCCAGCGAGTCAATCGCTGCTTACCTAAGGCGAAAGCCCCAGAAGAGCACCGCGCACAAGGCAGCCGCAAAAGTTTCTCGTTCCTAGTCAGCGCTTCGTGATCGCGGGCCTCACGTTAAACACGCAGGGCAGCAAACGCTAGCGAACGGATTGCAGCAACCCTTCCACGGAAGGGCACTACAAGCTAAACACTGCCCAGAGCGAAGGGCGCGCCAGGGGAAGCGCAAATCGCGGCAAGTAAGTCCACGAATCAAAGGAGTTGCCTATGGCAGCTCTCTCAGAAAGCAGCTTGGAGGCGGTCGAGCTCGAGACAGTAAGAGACGATGTTCCAGATCTCATGCTGACCGAGGACACGCTTTACAGCCGTCTCAAAAAAGCGGGCCGCATGCTTCCCATGTCCACTTCCACCGGAGGCGGACCGGGAACAGGAAACTTGTGGGACCCGACGGGCCGACCTTCCCTGCGTATTCCCATGCGCATCAAGGCAGGCTCGGCATTCCTGCAAATCAACGCGGACGGCGGCGACATGGGCCGCGGCACGGGTTCGGCTTACGCAGCGCAGTTTCTCTTGCCGGTAGCTTTTGCAGAAGCCTGCGAGATTACCGCGCAAGCCGTATGGTCATCCGACTCCGGCAAAAAGTCCCGCATCAACGTCAAAGCCACGGAGTTCACCAACACCAACGAGCAATTCAAATCCAACCTGGATGCAGCTTTCCAGGGTGATGGCTCGGGAACTCTCGACACCGTCGTTCTCCCGGCTTCGGGCGGAGGTGCGGCTGGACCTTCGTTCTCGAACACAACCGTCGTCAACGCGAATCAGTTTTTCGACAACCAGGTCGTGCAAGTCTTTCCGGCAGTCGGAGGAGTAGCGCGGGGCAGTTTCCAAATCTCCTTCGTTGACGGCGTGACGAACACGCTTTGGTCCGCAGACGCTTTGCCTCCAGGAACGGCAGCGGGCGACATCCTAGTCATCAACGGCGCAACTGGAGCGGCGGGCACTTCGATCATGGGCCTGCGCGCCTACCAGGTGAACGGCAACGGCGGGACTTTGAACGGCCTTGCCCGCGCAAACTATCCCGGAAGACTTTCCACTCCGCAAGTCAACCTTGGCGGGGCTTTCATCACCGAAGCCACTGGCCGATTCGTTACCAGCAAAATCAGCCTGGCGCTTGGGACAGAATCCCCGGCGCTTGCCGATCTCATCTGGTACATGAACGTGGATCAGGCTGCGGCGGTCGAGAATCTTGCCGTGCAAGTGGCCATCACCAACCAGCAGGAAATCAAGGGCAACAGTTCGCAAGACATGCTGAAGCGCAACACGCCGAAAACGTTTGTCGATTACGACATCGTGCGAAGCGTCCACGCTTTGCCGGGGCGCGTCGATGCGCTCTGCCTACGCTACTGGGGAATGGGAGAGTTAAAGGCCCCCGACCTCTACGATGTCAATGGCCAAACGACATTTCCAACCATCGGCCCTTCAGGCGGACTCAACGCCAGTACTATCTTCTACCATGTATGGGCGGGTAATGTCTTTTCATCTAATGTACGTGCCGGAGCAATACTCTTGAATTGCCAGATCCCAACCGGCGTATTCGGCTGATACAATTGATGTTTCCTCAGAGCCTAATTAACTCTGAGCACGGGCGGGGAGAGCGACCGCAGATTGCTCTCCCTACTCCTTCTGCGGAGGGGAAATGTCAACTGCGCAACAGAAGTTCCTTGCACGGAATGCAATCGTTTGTCGCAAATGCGGTAAGCCCAAAACAAATAACGGGAAACACGCTTGGTGCAAACCCTGCCAAGCGGAATATTATCAAGAACGCTGCAAGACTCCAGGATACAGGGAGAAACTTGTACAGAAGTCAAAAGAGTGGGCCGCTAAGAACCGAGATAGAGCTACTCTCGCTTCCCGCAAAAGTGGCCTCAAAAGAGAATTTGGCATCACCATCGAGCAGTACGATGCGATGCATGCCGCGCAAAACGGCCTTTGCAAGATTTGCGGACAGCCGGAATGCTTTGTCAATCGCTCCGGCAAAGTTCAACGTCTCGCCGTCGATCATTGCCACAAGACGGGAATTAATCGTGGCCTCTTGTGCGCCAAGTGTAATCATGCTATTGAACGCATTGAGAACATTTCCGACTGGTGCGCGAAGGCCAGAGCTTACCTAGATGAAACTCGAAATCATCCGCCAATCAAAAACCTGCCCTGAAAGCTACGCGAAGTTTCTCGAGCGCGTTGGCGGGATGAATCCCTACGGCGAGCCAAATTTTTTATTGCAATGGGGTCCGTCAACTACAGAATTTATCTATGGGCAGATGGACGGCGGCTCTTGCGGGCAACACGTCAAGCTGAAGTACGGCCCCGACCCGATTTGGCACCTGTCGATGTGGAAGCCGCCAGAGATGTGCGGACTGTCTCCAGAGGAGTGGTACAGGCAATCCTATGATCCGGTTTCAGGACTCCACTGCTGCGGGGATTATCCTTTTCGCGGCTACTACTCGCACAACCGGAGACTGAACCAGTTGAACTACCGCATCCTCGAGGAACTCATCCCCAAGATTGACGCAGCGCGCGGCATGACTTTCGAGCAGCGCAAGCGGCAGATCCTAGCTGAGATGGAAGCAGAAAAGCGGGAGTCGCGGCGCATCATCGCGGACGCCTACAGAAATGCAACCCCGGCCTTCGGGGGAGTCGCTGGCACTTACGAATCGAACCGCGAACGGTGGACCAGAAAATACCAGCACAAGATGACCGCCGCCGAAGCTATGGCAAGACTCAGAAGCCGAATCGACCACGCCTTGTGGGCAAAACGGAATCCGCAACTTTCGCAGGAAGAGATCAACCGTCGAGTAATCCAAGGAGCCTGACATGCCAGCACGACCGGACATCGCAAGAAACGTGGAAACGGGAATGAACGGCGTAGTCGAGTACCAGCCGAATCCGCTCAACCAGTTTGCCCCGAAATACAAAGTATACATTTTCAACATCGGCCCGATGAAGCACGAAGTACCGAAAGGCTCTTGGGGAACGTTCAAGATTCCCGCTTGCGAGCCCGGCCAGCGCTACAGCAGGCCGCTCATCCTGCCATCCATCTTCCGGTCGAGTTACATGGACGCGGCATCACTTGCCATGAAAACGGACGACATCGAAGGCAAGCACGTGGCGCAAGACATCGTGAATCCCTTCCTTGGCGGCGATTGGTCGGAAGGCCAAGACCTGACGGAAAAAGGCGTGTTCTGGACAATGAACGAAACGCCCACCGAGGAAGAGTTGGCGACAGCCAAAGCCAAAATGGAGGCTTTCTTCAGAAAGCTTCTTGTGGCGGCTACGGAACTTGAAACCAGCGGACGGATAAACGCCATCACGCCGACAATGCGGCTGGCAGCGACGTATTTCAAGGAAGACCGCAAGTGGAATCCTATTTTCCAGAAGATTGATACTTGCCCGGTTTGCGGCGATCCCCTACGCGAAAACGCCGTCAAGCATGGTTGCGGCTATGTTCCCGATCCCGACCGCGCTTACAAGCTCGGGGCCATTGACGCGGCCACGAGGGATGATCTGAACGCTCGCCGCGCGGAGCCCAAGGGCAAGAAACAATGATCTTCGCGGGGCGGTGAGAGCTTCCGTGCGTATTCCCTGCGTGCGTGAAACTCACTTGCGCCGCGAGGCTTTTTAAGGAGACGTTATCTCCAATCTTCAAATCGGAGTTTATCCAACGGTCGAAGGCGTCCTGACGTTCACGAGGGCGATAATCAACGATCAACTTCGCAATAATTCTGGAAGCATTCTGACAGACAACGCCAGTTTCACTCTCGACTTTGTGAACATGGCGATTGAGGAGTGCCAGACTTATCTAGCCAACAACGGCGTCTCGACACAGATCGTCGATAATTTAGTTCTCACGCCCATTACGCCGACGCCAAACCTCGATCCTGACTGTCAAATATTCATCGGCTACAACGGATACTTTGATGGCTCGGTGATGCACGCAACACCAGTGCTTCCTCCAGACGTTATCGTCCCTTTGAAAATCTGGCAGCGGCAAACCGGAAGCGCACAGCAATTCTCGCCGATGAATCCCGCAAAGGATGGTTTGCGGTCGGCCCAGCCTGGCTCGGTCTTTGGCGAGTGGGAATGGCGGCAAGGGGCTATCTACATGGTAGGCTGCACTACCACGCAAGACATTCGCATCCGCTATGAGCAGTCTATTCTTGACTTGACGACCAATGCAGGATTCTCCCAGCAAACCATTATGATCCCGCGTTCTCGGCGCGCATTGGGATTCCTTGTAGCAAAGTATTACGCACTGGCGCGCGGCTCGCCGCAAGTTCCGGCAGTTCAAGCCATGGCTGAAGATGCGATGAATCAGATCATTAACCGGGAAATCCGCGCAGACCAAAGGAATCCGATCCGTCCGCGAGGTTATCGTTCTGGCGGGCGGGTAGATGGAGCCATGGGCGGGAGTAGCTTCCGTTGAGTACTTACTTCCGCTACGACAAATCTGCAAGCAGCGTAGTAGGTTTAGCTCTGCCGGGAGTCAGTGTCGCTGTTCTAACACAGCCAGCAGTCATTACAACACAACCCGGCAGCCCGCTGGCAACAATCTGGAACGCCGCACTCTCTAATGCGCCCACACTTTCGCTGGCAACCTGGGCCAACGGCTACATCACCTTCACGCTGGGCAGTATTCCTTCCGATGTGGCTGTCGGAGCGTATCTCAGCGTCTCCGGCATCAACCCGGTAGGCTACAACGGCATCTGGCAAATCTACTCAATCACGGGGCTTCTCGTCACCGTCACGCAGAGCAACGGCAGCCTCATCACCGTAACACCGGGGACTTACGTGTCAGGCGGGACGGTAGCAACTTCGGCTTTGCCGAATCCATTTCTCACCGACCAGCTTGGAAACTTCTTTTTCTATGCGCTTCCCGGAATCTACACCGTACAACTCTACGGCACCGCCCTTCCGACTCAGCTCGTGCTTGCCGATCAGAACGTGGTTGCGGGCGGCGGAAGCGGAAGCGTTACCAGCGTTGGCCTTACGATGCCTGCGGAGTTTTCCGTTGCTGGATCGCCCGTATCGGCTTCTGGCACTCTGGCGGTCACAAAGTCCACAGAGAACGCCAACACGGTGTGGGCCGGGCCAACCAGCGGCGGAGCGGCACAGCCAGCGTTCCGGGCTCTGGTAGCTGCGGACCTGACCGGCGTAGGCGGAACGGTTTCAAGCGTCTCGCACACGCTGACGGTGCCGGGGATCTTCAGTTCGTCGGTAACGGGCTCGCCTGTCACAACCACGGGCACGCTGGCCGACACGATCACCCTCGTAAACGAAAACGCCAACACGGTATGGTCCGGACCGGCTTCTGGCGCTGCGGGCGTTCCGGCTTTTCGCGCCCTGGTAGCCGCGGATTTGCCGCAAACGGTTACGGCGCTAACTTCGGCAAACATCCTTGCTTTGTTCGGGACTCCGATTACCTTGGTTCCCGCACCGGGAGTTGGTTTCCGCATCGTTCCGCTGGTCATCCAAATTGTTTTCTTTGGCGGCTCGATAGCCTACACCGACGCAGGCGGAGCGGTTTCCTTTGTTGCTGGCAGCGCTTCGCAGGCACTCGTGAGCAACGGAATTTTCCTTGTCACCATCTCGCCCAACCGCGCCATTCAGCAAATCGGAAGTTTCTCGGCCACGGACACCGCCGGGAATCCTCCGACGGATGACAATGCCGCCCTGGTCATTTCAAAAGTGACGAACAATTTTGCCGCCGGAAACGGAACGGCGAAGATCACAGTCCAATATCTAATCCTGGCAACTACGTAAAAAAGGAGAAATAGATGGCCACCGCCACTTTCAAGTTCAACACGACAAACAAATCGCCGCAAGGGGACGTGACGCAAGATTGTGTGACCTACTATGGGACGGTCACATTTTCCGCTTCAGGGGATACTTACGCTACGGGCGGCCTGCTGCCTCTAACTGGTTTTGCGATGGCCAACCTCGGGCCATATGCCAACCGCACGCCACTCTACGTTGACTTTCAATCGACGGCAGGAAGTGGCTGGTGGTATCAATGGAACTACGGCACCGGCAAGCTGCAAATCTTTGGCGGCGGAGCGTCCGGCGCAGCTACCACATCCAACATTGAGTTCAGTAACGCCACGGCGCTAAGCGGCGGCACGCCATCCATTTTCGCCGACACTGTGAACTTCAAGATAGTATTCCCCAAGACCATATCGTGATTAGCTGGACATGAACAACGCAAGCGGTGCTTCCGATGTCGCGCTAACTGTATGGGGTGGTGCGATTCCAGAGATGGATCCGGCAGATTTGCCGGAGGGTGGAAGTCCGCAAAATCAGGACGTAGACTACTCCGTCGGGCGCGTCTTCACGCGCGGCGGCACGCTCGGGCAATTCGTGTTTGCCGGATTTTCCCAGGAAAAAATCACGGGCTACGCGCAATCCCTGCCAGGGCCGTTCACACCCAACGAAGCTCCGTGGAACTCGCCAACCAACGCCACGCTGGGCATTCCCGGAACCTACGCCAACGTCACGTTAAACGGCACGAACACAACGCCAAACCTCGTGCAGTACGCGCAAGGCAGCGCTGCACCGATTACCGTAAACCACGAAACCGACAGCCCAACCATCCAGAACGTTACGACTGGCGCATTCCTCGAGCCGGGTTTGGTGAAAGGCAACACGCTGTTTGTTTTCCCGGTCATCACATCGGCCTCGCAGCCCATCGGGAATATCATCTTTCCCATCAGCGGAATCACGGACAATTCAGGAAACACCTACATCCCCATGGGCACGCCGGCGGGATTTGGCGTTGCAGGTCCGGCAATAGATTGGTGCCAGCCGTTCTATTGCGTGCTGAACCAGACCGTCAATAACCTGACGATTAACTACACCTACATTATCGGTCAGCAGACCTACGTAACCGCAGTGACGAGTTACTTTTCGGCTGTCGGCGGGCTTGGCGCGGTCGATGTTCCGTTCACGGTAGCGCAAGGAACTGCCGCGGGGGCAGGCGCAATCGCTTCACCCAGTTTCACCACAACGAACCCGAGCGACGTGCTGGTTGGCTTTTCGATCTCTGCCGCTGGCGTAGGGCTTGGCCCAAGCTGGACTAGCCTTGTCTCGGCGGTAGGTGAATATCTGGCCGTCACCGCCGTAGGAACCTACAGCGCTGCAGCGACGGTCGGCGGGGCTGGGGCATGGTTCTGCTGGGGCGGAGCTTTCAAGGCGCAAGCGCTTTGCAGCATCACGTTCCCAAATCCCGTCGCCAAAGGAAGCATTGTCGTTGCCGAACTTTTCAGCCAGGGTCCGGGAATCTCTCCGGTTTGCAATGATTCGCAAGGGAATGAGTATCAGCTTGCCGTTTCGAACACTTCAAACGTCAACGGACAGCAGGCATTCATGTTCTACACCGTCAATCCTGTTTCGGCTGGGACACTGACCGTTTTAATCACTTGGAATGGCGCATTTACGCTGTATGGATTGATCCACGAAGTCGCTGGCGTCACGGTTCTCGATCAGGTCAGCTCCAACGCCCAGAACAGCGCGAGCGTAGCGGCGCCAACTCTCACTATTGGACAGAATGAGTTTTGTATCGGCGCGGCCTCGACGCAATTCTCCGCCACGGTTTCAGGGGCATTTGCCGCCATCCAGAACATCACCGGAAATTATTCGTCTTCGTATCTCATATCGGCAGGGCCGACGGTCCAAGCAACCTGGACGCAGACCAGCGGCGGCTGGGTTGCGCTGATGGCGACGTTTCGCTCGGGAACTGCTTCTCCCAACCGCTCGCAGATACTTGCCTCTTCCAATTTCCCTTTCACGATCCCCGCAACGGAATCCGTTCTTGGCTTGCAAGTCGAAGTTTTCGGGCATCAATCGACGCTGTCGCCGGACGCCATTCTGACCGCTCAGATTCTCTTGCCAAACGGAACGCTTTCGCCTAAAACCGTGGCTTTCCAACTAACTCTGGCCGACACGGAGTTTGTAGCCGGAGTTACCAGCTTCTCCTGGGCGATTCCGCTGACTCCGGCACTGCTCGACAATCCAACCTTGACTGTCAATCTCGTAGCTACAGCCTTGGGCGGTGAAGTAGCCAGCTTCTTTATCTATGCCGTGAAACTCAAAGCTTGGCTGTCTCCTGCGCCCGCCTCGAACATAAATTGGCTCAAGACGTATGAGCAGACAGACGGCGAGATAGATACTCTCCTGCTCGACGCTAACGGTCTCTTGTGGGATGAGAATGTCAGCGCAAATCCAGGAGTTTTGAACAACATTTCAACAGCCATCCAGCCGGGCAGCTACGCCAAGTCAGTGACTTTCGATGACGTGGAATATATCGGCATATCGAATCTGATTAACGGCACCGACGTTCCAAGGCTGTGGAACGGGCAATGGCTTGACCGGGTATCTCAAGTAGGGCCTGGCGCTCCGCCGTCGGTGACCACGACAAGTTCCGGCAGCGCTGTACTCACGATCACGCAAAACGCGGCTACAGCTCTGCCAACCGGAGCGCACGACTGGCTGCTGGTCAGTGCCGCTCCATCGGCTACCGGGACGTTCAGCGCTCCGGCAACTCCCGGAAACGTGATGACGATTATCGTTCATGCCGCTTTCGTCCCGCCAACCACGGGAAGCCCTCTTGCTCCAGTCTATAAAGTAGGAACCAACATCCAGATTCTAGGGTTCCCGTCCATCGCTGGAAACAATGTCAACAACGATCCCGCAGGCGTCTTCAATCCGGCCTATTACACCATCACTAGCGTTGGCTCGACCGTTGCAGGCCAGCAAAGCTATGACTGGATCACCTTTCAGGTTCCGTTTACGGCTTACTACAACGCGCTGACTCCCGGCGGCTGCACCATTCAATCGACGCTTGCAACACTGACCGCGGCAGTGCAGGTTCCGTTCCTAGAAGTCGGCAACCAGATGACCGTCACCGGAGCGGGCACGGCTGGATACGACAACACGTTTGTGGTGGCAGCCACGCCCAACGCCGCGCAGTTGCAAATCACGCAAACCAGCCTGACAGCCAACGTCGCCAACTACGTCTTTACCATCATCACCGGAGTTGCGCCTGTTTTGGGCCAATTTGCCACGGTGACAGGAACTCTCAATGGCAACGGGATCTTCAACGTATCGAATGCCGTAATCACTTCTGCCAGTCCGACCAGTTTCTCCGTGTCTCTGGTTTCTTCATCGAACATTTCGCCGGCTGCTGAGACAGGAACGGGAATCATTTCTGGAACCATCTTCCAGTTCGATCCCGCCGGCACAGTGACCAATCCAATCCTGGGCAACTCCACCGGAGGACTGGTTTCGACAACCGGCGTGATGGGCGTCGGTACAAGGCAATGCGTCGTTATCTTCCAGACCAGAAATGGAGCACTGACCGCTCCGTCGCCTTTTGTGCAGTTCACCATCACAGCCTCGGCGGGAGCCATTGTCGTTTCAAACATTCCCATCGGACCGCCAAACGTTACCGCGCGCATTCTTGCGTTTACCGGAGCGAATGGCGGCAATTTCTTCTGGATTCCCGAGCCTGTGCAGGTAACAACCAACGGCCAGCTTATCACCTACCCGGCGACACTCATCAATGACAATATCACCACGCAGGTGACGCTGTCGTTTCCCGATGCGGTTCTCTTGGCAGGCGATGCCATCGACGTAGCGGGAAACAATCTTTTCGAACAGGCCGAACTTGGCTCTTGTGTAGGCTTTCTCAGTTACTCCGACCGGCTGATAGCCTGGCAGGAACAGAACAAAATCCAGAACTTGCTCAATCTTTCCTTTGATGGCGGCATAGGCGTTCTCTCTAGCGCCGTGCAGGGAACCACAACGACTTATCCGCTGGGCTGGACGGTTGACCCGATCAATGGCGGAGGGATATCGCTGATTGTCTCGCCCATCTTCGGCAGCGCGTTCTACATCAAGAATGCAACAGGTGTTTCACAAGCCATCTACGGAATGATCGAGCAGCCAGCCTATCAGGACATCTACCAGGTGCCGATTGTCACAACCAACACGCAATACTCGATTCGCGTGACAGCTTGCTGCCCTTCGGGAGTCACACTCGGCAACTTGGTCATGGATATTTACAGCCCGAAACTAGGAACCACGTTCGGAATCTTTTCCGTGCCGCTTGCGAGCATGACAACGACCATGCAGATTTTTACCGGAACTCTTGTTACGACGGCATTCACGACCGTACCGCTTGATTTGGAGTTCAGGGTCTATGCCACAAATCTCCCGAACGGCGGAGATGTGGAAGTGGATCGCGTCGAGCCTTTTCCCACGGCAGAGCCTTCCTTTGCGACTTCCTTCACAGCCAGCTACGCGGACAATCCCGAAGCATTCGATTTAGTGACCGGGCACTTCGGGCCGTCGCAGAATCAGCAGCCGATTCGGGGAGGCATGGTTCTCTTCGACACTTTATACGCGCTGAAAACAAAATCTTGGTACTCGACCAGCGACACCGGGAATTCCGAGCCTGCTTTCTGGAATTGGCGGGAAGTTTCGAACAAAATCGGAACTATCGGCAGTCACTCCTATGACTACGGGGAGGACTGGGCGTTTTCAGCGTGCCGTGCCGGAGTCTACTTTTTTTCTGGTTCGGAACCACTTAAGGTTTCTCAGGAAATTGCGCCTGTTTGGGATCTCATCAACTGGCCTGCCGCGCAAAGCATCTGGCTGCGCAACGATCCTGAGCAACGAAGGCTTTATGTTGGCGTTCCCATCGCTACACCGAATATTTACATGCCGCAGTTCCCAATCAATGCAAATCCACAGACGCCAAACGTAATTTTGATGATGAACTACCGCGAACTCAACTCCGGCATGGCCATCGCCGACACTGCGCCTATCAGAAGTTCCTTTTCTGGCAGACTACTCGCACCGGAACCCGCTAGGAAGTGGTCATTCTGGAACCTGCAGAGCCCGTATGCTGATTTTTCGGATCGCGCCAACAATCAGACGCCGCTTTTCCTCTGCAATGGCGTCGGAAACTCGAAGGTCTACGCATTCTCCTCAACTGAACTGGATGACGATGGATTTTCTATTAACTCATATTATATTACCTTTGGCCTAGTAAAAGCTGACATGCAAGATGCAAAGGGCCTCGGCTTGCGTCGTATGTTGCTTGGATATTTGAGTATTCTGGCAGAGGGCAACGGAAATCTAAACGTGAGCGTGTACGTTCAGAGCCCTCAGAACTTACCGTACTTGCTCTCTTCCATTCCATTGAGTCAGTTTACGCTTGGAGATTTGGAAGCAGCAGTGAATCTATCCGGGGAAAGATTTTTTATATGCGTAGGAACGAATGCGGTTGGCTCGAGCTTTTCATTGTCGAAAATTGTTGCATCGCTTCAAAAAGATGCGTGGTCGCCGATCAGAGGGGTGGCCGTTGCGAACCCTTGAGAAATTTTCTGGCGTGGAGCATGTTCCTGCGCGATGCTTTGACAAACTTTTCTGTGTACCGTCGATTTTTCATCTGCTCGGAGCGCGTTGCCCAGCGGATGTTCCCAATTTCATAATGGCCATCGTTGTCGATGCGGTCAATCGAATGATCTGGACTTGGTCGCCGACCAATAGAGGAAATAATGTCATCAACCGATTTGAGGCGAAACTCTATTCCTCTACCGCCATAGTTTTTGTACGAAATGTGGTTTTTGTCGTTGCATCTTCCTTGCGCATGTTGAAAAGTATTGTATTCTGGAGACAAATTGCCGCGCGCACTCTCGCCATGTTTGGTGTTTGCAATTCTGGCTCTTTCAATGTGTAGACACCCGCAAGACAACGTCAAGCCACGCATTAAACTTGAAGAGCTTACTACTTTTTCGTTGCCACACTCACATCGACAGTTCCAGCAAGAATTGTTACGTATTTTGTACAGGTACGGACCGCGAGAAAGCACAGTGAGTCTACCGAAGATTTTCCCAGTTAGTTCTACTCTAGGTCCGCCCATTTAAGTACATTATACCATGGCGCTCGACACCAATCGCTTCCTGAACAGTCTACGCTCGGCGGTTTCCTGGGAGGAAGCGCGGCGCGGTGTGCATCTTTTGCTTTCCGATCTGACCGACCAAATCAGCAACGGATTCAAGCAAGCGGGCATTCAGCCAACAGGCAAGGTTCAGCCTCCAGCGCCTATTGAGAGTATGAACGTGGTTGCGAACAATGGCACGGTTCACGTAGTTTTAACTCACAACGCGCCTGTCTCGAAAGGGATCAGGTATTTTGTGGCCGCTTCCGCGAACGACCCGTCTTTTGGCCAGCCAGGAACAACGCATATCTTTGACTTGGGCGCGAGCCGTTCTCTTTTCACTTCACTGCCAGGGAAAGATGGCTCGGGCACAAATATCAACTGGTACTTCAAATCGTTTCCACAAGTGCCGGGCAGCGACCCGGCGGAACATACAAATTTTGGAACGAAGTATGTGCCAACTCCGGTAGTTGTCGGCGGCTCCGCGCAATTTACTCCACTGCCGAGCACGGGCAGCGGAACTGCTAAACCGGATGGCTCTCAATCTAGCGCTGGCCTTGGCACAGTCTTGCAGCGCCCCGCACCCGGACCCAAGAGGCAACTGACAACAGTATGAACGTGCGGCCTTACGTCCCGAGCGACCTCCAACGGCTGAAACAGTTGCACGCCGGATGTGATTACGAATTGCCCGACCCCTACAATCCATTGGTGCTTGTCAGCGAATGCGGCGTTGATGAAAAAGAGATCATCCGCGTAGCTGGCATTGCCAGGATGGAGTTGAATGTCACGCTCTTACTTGACCACGGATGGAGCACGCCGGAAGCAAGGCTGGATGCTGTCAGGAAACTGCAACATATGATGAACTGGAAATCGTCCATCCTCGGACTTGATTGGGCTTACGCCGAAGCGAATCAGAGATTCGGCAAACGACTGGAAGAGTTGAACTGGATTCCGGCGAGAGACAAGCTCTATTTTCTGAGGATAAACTAATGGGCAACAGTCGCGTGAAAGCGGCGCAGAACGCTGCAAACACAGCAACCGCAACCGGGGCAGGGTACGGCAGCAATGCAACCAACATCGGCTCTTCTCTTGTGCCCTTTGAGCAGAAACAACTTACCAACCCCACGGGCATGAATCCCACGGACGTAAACAACATGCTGGTGGCAGGCGAACAGGGGGCTGGCGGAGCCAACGCGGGAATCACCGGACAGGCCAACCTCGAAGCAGCGCGTACGCACAATACTGGCGCACTCTCGGGAGTTCTCGACCAAGCCTCAAGAAATAAAACGCAGCAACTCAGCCAAAACGCTCTCGGCATGCAGAACGAAAACGCCAAAGTAAAACTCGGCCAGCAAGACGAAGCTGCAAAGAATCTCGGAGGGCTCTACGGCACGGATGTAAACGCGCAACTGAAGGCGGAGGGTCTTGTGCCCGCCGATATTGGGGCTTGGACGCAGGCAAACCAGACCAGCGGATTGCAGCAAGGATTGGGAGACGCTGAAGGCGTTATGGGTTCGCTTTCCAATGCAGCGAAGGCGGCATACGGCGGAGCCAACGGCGCAGGGTACATGACATAATGGCTGATCCAGCAGGCGAACTCCAACCTATCGACCCGGAACGGCTAAAACAGCTTCAGCTTTTGAATGCTGCGCCTATTCCGATCACGCACACGGAAGCTCCGCCCATGCAGCCGATGCCCATGCCTGCACGGTCGGAAGCTCCGCCAATGAAACCGATGGGCGTGCATGGCATGGACCGCGATTTATTGCAGCCGGTTGCGCCACTGAAGCGCGTGGGTGGACCTCCTGAAGCACCAGACATCGGTGGCGGTGCGCCAGTTGCGCCAAGTGGATTGCAGCCTGTAGGCACTCCGTCACCCGTCAAGCCGCTTACTTTTGCCGAGCGGCAGAAATTGCCGTTGGTCGGAGCTCCGGGCAGCGCGGAGAACTACCAATCACAACTTGCCCGCATTGCCGATCAGAAAGCGAATCCATTGGGCACGGCAGAAAATCATCCCGGAGTGCTAGGCAAGATTGGACATGCGCTCGGTAAAGTCGGAAACATAGCCGGGGATATTTTCGCCCCAGCGACCATGGGCCTCATTCCCGGCACGGATTTGAACAGACGGATGCAGGAGCATGGCCTTGAAAGCAAACTCGGCCAAGCCGAGACACGCGAAGGCGCGCAGAAAGTCGCCGAAGCCAAAGAACAGCACGAGGAGCACGTAGACGACACCAACGAAACAAAACTAGATCAAGCCCAGCAAAAGATTGATGAAACGGAAAACAAGGACAAGGGCGCTCGAGAAGTCGCCCTCCGCAAACAAGGGCTCAAAACAGACGACAAGG
>Ga0210391_10000442_pt1 | contig 44523 bp, 24 predicted proteins | sample IncBWC12OmetaG_FD_160573 | JGI IMG/M metagenome (GOLD analysis project Ga0210391, IMG submission 160573) | Forest soil microbial communities from Barre Woods Harvard Forest LTER site, Petersham, Massachusetts, United States - Inc-BW-C-12-O ...
AGTAAATGGCGCTCGACATGGCCGACGTAAGCAATCTGCACCAACGACTGGAAGATGGTTTGTTGATCGATGGCCAGATCCCAGGTGTAGATCTGTGGCTGATGGTTGTCGTTGCGGAAGAACCCGAAGCCATCCTGCGTGGGAACAAAAGCATTGCCGGCGGTCGAAGAGGGACCCTGGGAGGAAACCGATGACAACTGGATCGGGCCGCTCAGGCTGACGGTATGCTCGCCGACTCCATAGCTGGCGGGTGTTTCCACGTCGTTCGACGAATCGTGCGCAGTGTAGATGCCGGCTCCTCCCCGCAGCTCGGTCCGCCCGTCATGGCGCATATCCCAGGCGAAGCCGATGCGCGGTTCCACGAATGCCCAGCGGGTGGCCAGGCCCGAAGCCGGAATGCTTTTGTCGAGGCTGTGCCACAGAAAGCCGGGAAGCAGAGGGTTTTGCCCGGATGTGTAGGTGGAGGGCTCCCACACCGGAATGCCGATGCCGTGCGTGTCGCTCCATGGAGTCAGGTGTTCCAGGCGGACGCCAAAGTCTACTGACAGGTACGGCGTGATCCGGTAGTGGTCTTGCCCGTAGCCCGCAATATCCCAGAAGTTCAGATTCGGAGACGGAGAGATATTGGTCTGCGAGTATCCGAAGACGCCGCCTTCCATGAAATCTGCGAGATAATTGCCGCCGTTGCCGCTCCCCGGCGCGCCAGTATCGTAAATCAGGCCCTGCACGGGGTCGGTGTAGGTTTGGCCAAAGTAATAAAGATTGATTGAGCCGTTGGTCGCAACGAAGGGTGTGACCTGATGGTTGTCGTCCATCTGCACATATACCCCGGCCCGGATTGTGTGCTTCCCGAGAACCCTGGTCAGGTTATCTTCAGCCGTCGGAATCCACTTTTTCGCGTAGATGCCGCCAAAAGTGGTGTCGGGATATAGGTTGACCGGAAGGCCGTTGTAGCCGTAGTCGGCAAACTGAGGAATCACCTTGGACCCGTTGTTGAACAAACCAGTGTTCGTCCACGCTCCATTGAGGGTCAGAGATGCATAGTCCTTGGCGATGTAGTCCTGATCGAACCAGTCGCCGGAGAGAGAGAACTCGTTGGTCAGCGTCGGGCTAAATACCGAGGTCCAGTTCAGCGTGCCGATTTCCGAATTCAGATCGGCCAGCATTCCGCCACCAGGAGTGTTGCTGCCTCCCATGTCGCCGCGCGGTGAGTAGTACTCAACCTGGGGCACTCCCTCCTTGCCGCGCTCCGTGCTGTACATCACGAAGATTTTATTCCTGTCGCTGATCGACCAGTCGATGCGCCCCTGGCCCTGCCAGTTGTCGTTGTCGACCAGATTGGTGACGGCATAGTTGTACCCTCCGACGTTGGTTACTGCCAGATTGGGAAGCGGCAGAGTGTTGATCAACTGCTGATTGATCGGATTGATATTCCCTCCCAGCTGGCCGTTTGTCAGCGGGGTGCCGTTCTTGCCGGTGACGGGCACCTGGCTGATGTTGGCATAGGTCGCGCTGTTCGCCAGCGGACCGAGGTACTGACTAATCTGCGTCTGGCTAAAATCGCCTGCGCGCATCCCCGCCGTCGGCACCAGCGCCGTCAAAATCGCGCTGCTGGCGCTTCCGTAGGCATATTCATTCCTTTGTGCGTAGTCTTCCGCCGCGGCAAAGAAAGTCAGGCGACCACTGTGATTGAAATCAGAATGCGGAATCCGGATCGGACCTCCCAGGCGGAAACCCGGATACACCTCTCGATCCGTCGGTTTGGGCTGGTCGTCGTATTTTGTCAGCCAGTCGGTCGAGTCCAGCTGATAAGTGCGGCCATAGGTATAGACCGCGCCATGAAACTCCGACGTGCCGGCCAGGCCGGCCGTATCGATGACGATGGGGCCGTGAGCCTGATCAGCGGTAATGCTTGCAGTATCGACCTTTACCTCGCTCACCTGGTCGTAGTTAATATTCTGAATCATGCTGCCGAAGGCACCCGGATCGGTCAGGTCGATGCCGTTGAAGAGCAGTTCCACGGCGTTGCTAATCGTTCCCTGGCTCGAATACGAAGAGTACGCGCCGGTGACCGTCACCTGCGACGGATCGTATGCGGAGTTCGTGACATTGTTGTTGCCTCCCGCGATCGCAAAACCGGGGAGCGTCTTGAGCAGTTCAGTGACATCCCGTCCCTCGACAGAGAGATGGTTGATGTCCTGGGCGGAAATCAGTGTGCTCGATTCTCCGCTGTCCAGCGGGATGGATTCCGTGGAGGTATGAACCTCGACCGTCTGCGAAGCGGCTCCGGCCATCAATTTCAGTTCGTGAAGATTGCCCTGATTTCCCGGATCGAGATGGATGCCGGTATCCTTCAGGGTCTGAAAGCCTGATGCGTCAATATCCACTTCATAGTTGCCGACCGGAACGACGGCGAAAGTAAAGTCGCCGGCGCCGTTACTCACTGTTCTGCTGATGTCTCCCCGGTCGACGTTCCGGAGAGTGATTTTGGCGTTGGGGATGACCGCTCCCGATGCATCGACAACGGTACCGCTAAGGCTCGCTGTTGCGCTGGCCTGAGCGCGGAGCATTTGGGGTCCGGCAAAGAAATAGGTAAGGAATGCTGCGGACGCGAGAATATCGCGAACCCGCTTTTGCCACACTGACATGGATACTGTCTCCTGAACGGCCTCGGGCGCATCGTGTCGTGGGCAAACGGTTTGCTCCTTTGGAATTTTCTTGCACTACGGAGGTGGATTTCAACACACGCCTGATATCACTGTCAATTCAGCAAATCGCTTTATCTCCTTTACTAAATCGAATTGGCAGGGAAACTCAATATTGTCATAAAGTTACTGAGCGGCCATTACACGATGCGTAAACACAGATCGGAGTCTGCTCTTGATCCAATTCAGGTCCTTCGCTCCGTGATCGTCTTCGAAGAGGCCTTGAGGGGATGGAACAATGTGGCTTCGACCAAGCCGGCTTCTCGTCACTGTCAACTCCCGGCGAGACACTAACTCACCAGCATCGAGGTAAACCTCAATCCGATAAATGGGCTGCCAGCCGAAACAGAGACCTCTCCGCAGCACTGCGCGTGCTCCATGCACGAGGAGTCGTCGCAGGTAGCAGTTTCCACGTTTACTGATGCCCAGCAGTTTTTGCTTGCCGCCAGTCGAGTACTGCCCCGGCACCAGTCCCAGCCAGGCGGAGAGCGAACGGCCCTTCGTGAACTCTGCTCCGCTGCCGATCGCTGCCGCAACGGCAGTCGCTGTCACCGTTCCGATACCGGGAATCGCCATCAGGCGGCGACAGTCTTCGCGCTCGCTCGCCGCCCTCGCGATCACCGTGTCGGCTTCATCGATCCGGCTCTGCAACTGCCGCAGTTCACCCTGCAGTTGTGCCAGCAGCATGCGCAGATGCCCGGACAAGCCGTTCTCCGGATCTCCCAGGACGCCGCGCAACGAAGCTTCGGCATGTCGGCGACCCTTCCGAAACGTGATACCGCGCCCCAGCAACAGTCCGCGAATCTGGTTGATCACCGACGTTTGTGCCCCACCCAGCGATCCCGCACCCGATGCAGGGACTGCATATTCAGCTGATGGTCGCTTTTGATCGGCACGAAGCGCATCTTCGCTCGTCCCACTGCTTCAGCGATCGCTTCGGCATCGATGTAGTCGTTCTTGTTCGTTTTCACGTAAGGCTTCACCTACTGTGCCGGCATCAGCCGCACTTCGTGACCTTGCTCACGCAGCCTGGTCCCCAGGAAGTGAGCACCTCCGCAGGCTTCCATCCCGATCAGCCTCACCTGCAGACTAGCGGTGTAGCGCAGCAACTGAGTCGCGAAAACTTCCTCCGGACCACCACCTCGCCCGCCATGCTCAGACCAACAAGGTGAAAGACCGTCTTCCCCAGATCGATGCCGGTCGTGTCGATTTCCATAGACCACTTCCTGTGTACATTAGTATCGAGGTGATGCACTTTAACATCGCCTGCTCAAGCTTCGGCTCTAACTTCAAAACATTGTGGGCCGCCTTGACGAAGCAGAACCCGCCCATCCCGGTCACGAACGTTTACCTTTGGACCAGCCCGCGTGTCGCGTTTTCTCTTTTGAAAACAAACCACTTCAGCCGACGCAGATTCCACCCCTTGCAGACCACCGCATCCGGGCGAAGCTCGCCGAACTCCCGGCACTGGGCAGCCTAGTCAGTTTGAGGCGCAGGGCCAAGTAGTTCCGGGCACCATCCAGTGCTTTACAGAGCATCGACAAGCTGCTGGCATAGACCCTATGTAGCTGCACTGTAGCTTTCCGTCTGCAGCACTGAATACAAGCTCGACAAGCGTGGTGCACGATTCGGGTTTGAAATCAGCACTGTCACGTCCGCAACCAGAGCGCGGATCTCGTTGACACTGCGGCGCGTGTGGTGCGCAAAGTAGACCTCGCCGCGATCGGACCCCAGCAGGCGACTCCAATACTGCGTGGCGAAGTGCAATGGCACCCAACTGAAGATCGCCCGGAGCGCGAGCGGAGCAGCGGCCAAGTGCAAACCGTCGAGAACACGCCAACCTTCCCGAATTGCAAGAATCATATCCTGCACCAGGGCGCGGTCCGAGCCAACTTCGAGAGCGCTGCCGCCCCTCGCGAGGATTGCACAGGCGATTGCGGTGATCATGACTGCGTGGCGCATCAACCAAGCGTCCATATCCAGCACTTGCCGTGTTTTGAATCCGGCTCCGCGAAGCAGTGTGACTACGTCTGGTGCGGAGGCCTCAATCACCGTCGGCTGTTCGGGTATGTCCAGATAGACGTCAATGCCGTCCTGTATCGATCCGGCTGCGCCCGGAAATCCGAGCACAACACGGTTGTTGCCCAACCCCTGACGGATTTGCTCAGAGCCGCATGCGTGGTTCACCATCCACACAAAACGGTCTACCGCTTTCGCTCGCGTTAAGGCATCGAGCGACGCGTCGATCTGCTCGCGGCGAACGAACACGAAACAAAGGTCCGCACGTAGATCGTTCGGCAACACATCATAGACGGGCAGATGAACCGAATCGCTGCGTCCCGTCGCGGAATCGCGGATGACCGCGCCCATGCGACGCAGTTCGTCAGCCCGTCGATCGCGTGCAATGAGCTTGACGCTATGTCCGGCCCGCGCTAAGCGCACGGCATAAAGCGTGCCTTGCACTCCCGCGCCGAATACAACGATATTCATCCGCGATCTCCCTCCCGCGAATTCCTTCTGGCGCAACGGCAACACGAACATTTCGCGCCTGCCGGGCCCGGTTCCGGGGCGCTGGCGCTCAAAATGGAAGTATTGCCGACCAACCAGACATGACAAGTACCAAGTTGTCCTCTTAACATCGCTTTGAGCCAAGCTCAACAGAGATTCTATGGAGGAGTTGGCCTTTCCCTCAGCGGTTATGCTGTTGGCATGCAGAAGCGCAAACCATTACCGTCTGGGTCGGTCACGGCAAACTCACGAAGTCCCCCGGTCTGATTCACCGACGCGGTGTGGATCGGAGACTCCGGGCGCAATGTCGTGTCCAGCCCTCGTGCGCGAAACGTCAAATAACGCTCGTCAACATCCTTGACAAATACCCGGTTGAGCGAACCAAAGACTGCATCTCCGGCGTGTCGTCCGCGAGCACCTTGTCGGCGATTAGCAAAAACGAGAGCAGGTAAAGCTTGATTACCTCATCCAGCCACGTTTCGGGGAACGCGGCTGAGATGGTGACGATGGAGCATGACGGATCAATCTCACAGGTAACTTCTGCGGCTGTCGACATAACGCCTCCGTACTGCTGGGCTGTCACCGGACCTGTCGTTGTGTGGAATTTCAGGTCCTGGTTGCGCTCGTCATGAATGCAATTCGCCTGCCAGTTCAGGCAATTTGTCGCGGCGCAGAGCGTGCTGGAAACCCAACAGATCCGCAACTTTCATCCGCCCGATCACAGTCCAGCGCGCCAGTTGCGGGAAAGAAATGTCAAAGGTGAAGACGTTGGCTGCCATCAACATTGACCGAACCGACGCGCACACTCGCCCGTAGTCAGGTGGGGCCTTCTATGGGGCCGCAAAGCTCGGAGTGAATCTGCAAAGGTCCACGCTCAAAGACGACGAAACCGGAGAGCCATTCCAAATACACGACAGCGATCAGCAAACCCATGAACGAATAGTCGCCATCTCGGACGCGTTCTCGGCCACGAATGTCGGTCTCGGACCTACCGAAAGCCGGATTCCGAGCTGGCGATTTTTTCGCCCAGGTGGACTGGAAATGCAAACACTGTCCGACATATCTGGACGGATCTGTTCTTCGATGAACGCATAGGCGGAGATCTTGCTTAACGTGATCTCTCGATGGTGCCGACGACTTCCGAAATGGTGTCGTGGCCCTCGGCTGTGAAATCGAGCCGGTGCGTCTCTCTCCAGGCAATAGGAGACATTCCTTCCCTCTTTCGGAAGCCACGAGAAATGGGCGTGATTAGTGAACCCAACCTGGGCAGCGATCTCTGCAATGTTTGAGTGGCTAGACGGCACATGCCCATTCGATTTCCGCCATCCCGCCCTCCATTCCAGGCGTCACCGCTGGCTGACCACTGCCAGCCAGCGGCGGAGACAGCGCCCTCATTGATGCTCGAGGTCGAGTTCGCTATCCACCTCAATCGCGTTCGACAGGTTCTCAGCGCATCGGGTTACTTGTTATCCCACCTGTTGAAGTGCGAACCTGAACCGTTCCCACCCCAGTGGACAGCTGCGCCCAGGTTGGGGTGATGGTGTGAGTTTCGCCTGGATTGATTTGCGTCGCCTGACTTGTAAATTCGACAGCATTGCCTTGAGAATTGAGGGTAGACAGCCCGAGCGTGTAGGTCGTGGCAGCCCCGGAATGCGTGTAGTGGAACGCGTCGGCGACAGGATCGTATGCGAAATTGAGGGTCACTCCGGCAGAAACTGTGGTTTTGAAGGTGCCGGTACGAGGCATCTTGCTCGCCGTAGCCTGCCCGAGGATAGCGACGCTCAGTGATTTGTTTTGATCGGCGGAGAAGCCGACCTGTCCCGAGTTGATCGTAATGAGGTCAGTCGCACCCTGGGCCGTCGGAACATTTTGGAGATTGACTCCTCCTCCGCCGCCGACCAGGTAAAGTGAGTAATTGCCGCCGTTGGCTATGCCGGTGACCGTATGGGTAAGGGCCCCTGACCGATTGCTGACGAACGCCGGAGGAAGCGCCTTTCCTAACCCCCCAAGATTCGGAATCTGGCGCACGCCGGAGAGCATGGTGTTCGGGTCCTGATTCCACTGCCCGTTTGCAAGCAGGTTGTGCCCCTGTCCGTCGCTGACCTGGCTTATACTGGCATCGCCGCCCACGAACCAGACCAATAATCCGCCGACAATGAGAGCGCCGGCGATCATTTCCGCCCATGGAAACGTCGGCTGCAAACCGATCGATTGCCCCGGCATGACGGTAAGGCTGCTGATTCCGCCGGACCAGACCGGAGGATTAAAGAACTCGGTGGAATTGTCCAGAGTCCAGGTCCCGCTGCTCGTCACACTGAGGACGCTCTCGGCGGCGACTGATGAGCGGGTGAGGGAACTCGAGTCCTCACCAGGAGTAAATGGGACGTTCGGGTTGTAAAGGAGTACATCAAAGTTGCCGTTGCCGGTATCGACGATTCCGTAACCGACAACCGCATGCCCGTCGCTGTTGGCTTCCATGCAGATGATCGGGCCGACCCCCTGGGCGAAGCACTGCTCAAGGTAGCTTCTGAGCTGTGCCGCGGTGGTGATATTCAGGTGGAAAGAGAGGAAGCAGTTGAGGGCCTCCTGGCTCAACTGCGCCAGATGCCGCTGGTGAACGAAGGTGGCCAGGGCTGCGTCGACGTTCTGTCCATTGCCGAAGGCCGGACCGTTGAGTAACCAGACGTTCGGCGCGGGCGGCCCGCCGGGCTCTGCGCCGGCCGGCTGCATGGAGAATGCGCCGTACGCCTCTTCGTTCAGCGCAAATTGAATGCTGGACAGGGACATACCGAAGCATTGACCTCCAGCGTCGAGGAACGCGTTGGCCAGCGTGACGAAGAGATTCACAAAAGGACCGGCGATGTTGACGCCGAGCACATTCACAATTGTCTGGCCGGCACCGAACAATCCGGTGGCGTCGTCATAGGAATAGGACTCCCCTGCAACCCCTTGAAAGCCCCCGTTGGGGAAGCCCTGGCCGGTGTTGTCCCACGAGAGTCCCCGCGTATTGCGATAGTTATCGATGGGGTAGCTGAATGTGCCGATCACCTGGCCCGAAGGCAGCGTGACCGTCAAATTGCCGCTTGCGGCTGTGGGTGGGACCACTGCGGAGAACGTGAGGGGCGGCGTGGGGAAGGTGACGCCTGGAGGCGCCCAAGGCGCAGCCGGCGTGAGAGGCACAGGCATGTCCACGCCGAAGGTGACGGTGCTGCCGGCGACGAGCCCGTCGGCAGTGATGGTTATCGTGGTGCCCGGATTGCCGAGCATGGGCACCTTACCAACCGCCGGCGTCACATTCAGAGCGCCGATGGAAGGAAGCACGTTGAAGTTGACGGGGCTGCTCACGGCGCCATCCAACGCCCTTCGAATGGCAACGGTGATGAATCCAGCCGCCTGATTGCCGGGGATGGTGAGGTTCACCTGGCCAGCGGCCGGGAACGTGGCGGCCACACTCTGGCCGTTCACCAGCGCGCCGTCTCCAGGACCAAAATTGATTCCGGTGCCGCTGATCGCGGTTCCGGCAAATCCCTGGCTGGGAGTGATGGTGTACAGGTAAGGGAGTGTCAGTTCTTCTTCCCACTCCTGCTCAGTGATGATGTCGGGCGTCATGAGGCCGTTGTTGCCGGCCGGCCCATCGCCGCCTCCACCGCCCAAAGTCCCCATTTGACCCTGGGTCCCGGGCGGGTATTTGTTGCATTCGCCTGCGCCACCCGGTGTGCCAGCCTGGCCTCCCTGACCATACCCTCCACCGCTTCCTCCCGGACCCGGGTCTCCACCCGGTCCGCCAGAGACATTGATATTCCATGAATGATTGAGCAGATTCTGGTTCCAATTGTCCTGCGTCGTGGCGATGAGGAAGTTTCCGCCCGACCCGCCCTGGCCGCCATTGCCGCCGTTGCCGCCATTGCCGCCGCTTCCGCCGTTGCCGCCGTGGCCGGGCTGACTGGTGCAGCCAAAGGGCCACGCGTCGGATCCGTTTTTGCCCGCTCCGCCATTGCCTCCATTGCCGCCCATCTGGCCGGGATACCCTTTCGCTCCCTTGAGTCCCTGCAAATTGACTGCGGGCATTCCGTTGATATTCAAGGCATAAATGTTGACGTTCGGAGCCCCAGGAGGCACGAGGCCCTGGGGTGTGCCAGGCTGGCCATTTGTGCCGTTGCCGCCGTTGGGCCCGTCGTTGGCGCCTCCGCCGTAGGAGTAGGGGTTGTAACTGGCCCCGTTTGCCGCTTGTGGCGGCGCACCCGGAGCCGGCGGGTTCCACGCGGCCGAGTCGTCGTAGTTGATGAGCGCACCGCTCAGACAGGTGAGCGTCTCGACAATGATCGTGAGTGTGTTAATGGGCCACTTGACGGTGAGAGTCGTGTTGGTCAGGTCCAGAGTGGAGGCGATGATCACCGACGTGTTAGCCGGGATCACAGGATTCGGGCTGAACCCCGGAGCGGAGTGGAACACTCCGGCTGCGGTCACAACGGGACTGGTAATCCGGATGGCCGAGGCCTCGGCGTCGACTCGGGTCAGTGGATTAGGGTTGATCGCCACGCCGGATTGGTACAGTCCGGCCGACGTGGCAAGTGGGCTGGTGAGCTGAATGGCCGGGGCCTGGGTCACGTCCTTGAACCCCAGATTGTTCATCAGGGCCTTGGCGTTATTCAAATCGCTATTGACCAGTGCGCCTAATGCCGCCAGGCTGGCATCGCCCAGCAAGTTCTCGCCTTTGAGTACCCCGAGGCTGTAACGCGGCGTGATTCGGCTGGTGTCGGCAGCGGCATTTTGGTTCGTCAATACCTTTTCGACCCCACCTTGAAGCTGCGTGAGCGTCGGATTCAGGGCGAGTTTCGTCAATGGCATATGCGTTCTCCTTCATTGGCCAATCGTTAGGACAGAGGTTGAAGTTTCGGCGGACGACACGTCTACGACGGATACCTGCGCGATAATCCCGTATGTGCTTATTTGTTTGTTGCGATTCTCAGCACAAAACACAAACTGGCTTCGGCAACCTCGCACACAGACAAAGGCCAACTATGCGCGGACGTGATTGTGCGGGAAAGAGAGGGCGTTCGCGTTCGAGGCAATCGGGGAAGCCAATCTTAGAGTCTATTTGTGGTGACTCAAGATTCTTGCGGAACAACATAGGCGCAAAGGAGTTCGACCGTCAAGTCAAAATTCTGATCTCGTTGTCAAATTCCCCGCCATTCATTTCCAATCGTGCAGATTGTGAGTGGGCTATGGATTCAGTGCGTCGTGGAGTCTTCACATGAATGCATTCGAATGTGTCATCCCCAATCTCAACGTGCGTGATTTTGCCGCGTCGATAGACTACTAGGTGAATAAACTGAGATTCACAAAGAAGTGGGACTGGGGAACGCCGCCTACGTTTGTGTGCGTCGGCCGCGGCAATGTTGAGATCTTCTTCTGTGAGGGCCGGCAGGGTCAGCCGGGCATGTGGATGTCGGTTTTCATGGACAACGTCGATGCGCTCTTCGAAGACTGACTGAGATGCATCCTGCGCGTTTATTCTCTCCGCGGAATTATCGCATCCTCGATGACCCGAAGTGCTAAGCAGTTGAGAGTGCGCGTATAAGCGACAGGAACCAATATCAAAAACGGATTTAAGGCCACCTTAAGGTTTCCTCGACCATAATAAGGGCGAGAACCCTGAGACGGTGCCCGTTGGCTGGATGAGAATCCCGCTGCCGGATCAGACGCGGAACCGCAAACCACTCAAGTGACCGTAAGGAGAAGCGACGTGCGCAAAACCCTGAACTTCCTGCCGCCGATTTTGATGGTGCTAGCAGCCGGCATGCTCCCAGCTTCCGCCCAGACCACCTGGAAGGTCCTCAACACATTTCATGTTGGCGGGGACGGCGGGTGGGATTACGTTACAGTGGATGCCCCGAACCACAGGTTGTTTGTCACGCGCAGCACGCACACGCAGGCGATCGACGAAGAAACAGGCAAGGTGCAGGGCGATATTCCCGGACAGATCCGGTCGCACGGGGTGGCTCTTGCGCCGGAGTTTAACCGCGGCTTTATCACCGACGGCGGCGGCCCGGGCGCGATTATCATATTCGATCTGAAGACCTACGCTGTGCTGGGAAAGATCGCGGCCATGCCCGACGCCGATGGGATCATCTATGACGCCAGTCAGAAGGTGGTGCTGGCTGTCTCCGGCGATGGTAATTCGCTGATGACTTTGAAGCCGGATGTTGACCCCGGAAGTGGCAAGATCGATGCGCCGATCCCGTTGGGTGGCAGCCCGGAGTTTCTGGCTTCCGACGGGGTGGGCAAGGTATTTATCAATCTCGAAGACAAAGACCTAGTTGCGGTGGTGGACCTGAAGACGCGCAAGGTCGAAGCGCGCTGGCCGGTCGCTCCAGGCGGACATCCCGTGGGCATGGCTATGGATGCGGCCAACCGCCTTTTATTTGTGGGATGTCGCAATCCGCAGAAGCTAATGATCATGAACGCCGATACGGGCGCGGTGGTGGACTCACTGCCCATCGGAACAGGCGTGGACGCCACCAAGTTTGATGCGGGCCTCGCGTATGCCAGCACAGGCGACGGGAACCTAACCGTAGCCGGAGCGCAGAACGGAAAATGGATCGTACTGCAGACGTTGAAGACGGCGGTTTCGGCGCGCACCATGGGTGTTGATGAGATCACGCACAAATCGTACCTGGCGGCGGCCGAGCTGCTGCCGGCTGTGGATAACGCCCGTCCACATCCCAGGCCAGATACATTCATGATCATCGAGGTTGGCAAGTAGGTGGTTCTCCGGCAGGCGAAAGTCTGCCGGACGGCGCTCGGTTAAGGACGATGTGCATCTGAAAATGAATCTACGTGGAACACGCACAATTGTGAGGCTCGCGGCGATATTGCTGGCGGTCGCAAGGGGCGCCAGCGGTCAATTGCCCGATTTGCAAGGCGGGCAAGCCACGGCACAGGCACCGGTCGTCATTACGCTGGAAGAGGCGATTCACCGGGCGCAGAGCAGCCAGGCGAACTACGCAGCGGCGATGGCGGCGGGACAGTCGGCGCGGCTGGATCGCAACATCGCGTATGCCGGCTTGCTGCCCAGCGTGACGTACAACAATACAGCCCTCTATACAGAGCCGCAGCGGCCTTACAGCAGGTCGTTGTCGACGCCTGGAACTGCGGAACCCTCACCGATTTACATCGCTAATAACGCACCTCGTGAATACGTAAGCCAGGGTACGGTATCGGAGACGATCGGCATGGCGAACGTGGCCGGAGCGCATCGCGCGGCCGCACTGGCGGCACAGGCCGAGGCGGAGCAGGAGATTGCGCGGCGTGGGCTGGTGTCGGCTGTAGTTTCCCTCTTTTACGGCTTGCTGGCGAGCGATCACAAGTTGGCGGTGGCCGACCGCGCGGATGAGGAAGCTGTCGACTTTACGAAGCTGACCGGGGAGCGCGAGCAGGCTCGCGAATCGGCACATGCCGACGTGGTGAAGGCGCAGCTCGAGGAGCAATCACGGGGGCGCGAGCTGGGCGATGCGCGGGTCGAGGCCGAGAAAGCGCGCCTGGAACTGGGTGTGCTGCTGTTTCCCGATCCGCGTACTCCCTTCACGCTGAGTGCTCCCGATACAGCGCCCGTGCTGGCGTCGCGCGAGGATATCGATGCGGCGGCCGGCAAGAACAATCCCGAATTGAAGAGCGCGATGGAAGCACTGCGTGCCAGCAACGCGGATGTGCAGGCGGCGCGAGCGGCGTATCTGCCGGATCTCGGAATGGAATACACATACGGTATTGACGCACCGCAATTTGCCACGACCGGGCCGGGGCCGGACCACGCCAACAATCTCGGCTACTCAGCGACCGTGACGCTCAACATTCCCATCTGGGACTGGCTGAACACGGAGCGGCGCGTGAAGCAGAGCGAGATTCGGCGGCAATCGACGCAGGTGGCATTGACGGCCACGCAGCGGCAACTGATCGCCAGGCTGGATGAAGCGTACTCCGAAGCCGCGACGGCGCGGGACCAGGTTGCATCGCTGGATCTGAGCGTGAACACTGCGGCCGAGAGCTTGCGGCTTACCAGACTGGCCTACCAGGCGGGCGAGGCAACCGTGCTGGAAGTGGTGGACGCGCAGGGCGCGTACATTACCGCGCAGAACGCTCGTGAAGACGGACGCGTCCGGTACGAAACCGCGCTCGCCGATCTGCAGACGCTGACCGGAACGATGTAGACGCAGGGGTTCAGGATTCGAGGAGAGACCCTTATCAGGATGAGCGAAACGATGAGAACGGATTTGAAGGGGAAATGGATTGCGTTACAGGTGCTGGCGGTGAGCGCGCTGGCGCTTTCGTTGGTTCTGAACGGCTGCAAAAAAGAGGCAGAGGTCCAGGCAGAGGTAACGGTGCAGGCCGAGCAGCCGGAGCACGGCGAGATGTCTGAGAAGATCATGGCTGATGCAGTGCTGGCGCCGATTGCGCAGGCTGCCATCGAGCCTAAGATCACTGCTCCAGTGAAAAAGTTCTATGTCGAGCGCGGGCAGCGGGTGAAGGCCGGCGAGCTGCTGGTTGAACTCGAAAACGCCGACCTGACGGCAGCGGCCCTCGACAACCGGGGCGGATATGAAGCGGCGCAGGCGTCCTACGCCACTGCAACTAAGGCGCAGGTTCCCGAGGACCAGCTCAAAGCCGAGACCGACCTGACGCAGGCCAAGGCCAATCTTGAACTGAATCAGAGCATCGTGAAAAGCCGCAAGCAGCTTTTCGCCGAAGGAGCCATTCCGGGCCGCGATCTGGACACGGCCCAGGCGGCGCTGGTGCAGGCACAGGCGGCCTACGATGCGGCGGCAATACACCTCGAATCCATGCGTACCGTAACGCATGAAGCGGCGCTCAAGGCGGCGCAGGGCGACCTGACCTCAGCGGAGGGCAAGTTCAAGGGCGCACAGGCTGCGGTTAGCTACTCGGAAATTCGCAGTCCCATCGATGGGTTTGTGACCGACCGGCCGCTGTTCGCGGGCGAGACTGCGGCGGCCGGAGCGCCGTTGATCACGGTGATGGAAACAAACACGCTGCTGGCCAAGGCGCACATTGCGCAGGCCCAGGCACAGCGGCTGAAGATCGGCAGCGACGCCGAGGTGCACGCTCCGGGCGTGGACGACGCGATTCCGGCGAAAGTGTCGATGATCAGCCCTGCGCTCGATCCGGGAAGCACAACTGTTGAGGTGTGGCTGAAGATTGACAACCGCGGCGGGAAGCTAAAAGTGGGAACGCCGGTGAAGGTGGCTATCACCGGCCGCTCGGTTGAAAACGCCATGAAGATTCCGCAGTCGGCGGTCCTGACGGGCGACGATGGCAGCAAGAGCGTGATGTTTGTCGGCCCGGACAGCACGGCTGTGAAGAAGAAGGTCACGCTGGGCATCATCGATGGCGACGATGTTCAGGTATTGAGCGGATTACAGGGCTCGGAGCAGGTGATCACGGCCGGGTCGTACGGAATCGACCCTGGTACGAAAGTGAAGATCGGCAAGGGCGGCGACGACGCTGACGATAAGTCCGGTGCGGCAGACAAAGGCGGAGACGCAAAGTGATGCCGAGCCCGACCAGCGCACCCGAAGGCGAAGACCAGCCGTTCTGGCTGGCGCGGACCACCCGCACCGTTTTCTTCTTTGCCGCGATGCTCACGATGGCGGGCATCTATTTGGCGTTCAAGGTGCCTATATCGGTCTTCCCGGAGACGAATTTTCCGCGCGTCATCATCGCGGTCGACAACGGGGTGATGCCGGTGGAACAGATGGAGGTGACGATCACGCGGCCGATCGAGGACGCCGTCAACACCGTGCCCGGCCTTGAAACGGTACGTTCGACGACCAGCCGCGGTTCAGCCGAGGTGAGCCTTTTCTTTAATTGGAACGTGGACATGATCACGGAGCTGCAGCTCGTGGATGCGGCACTGTCGATGGTGCAGCAGACGCTGCCCTCGACGGTCCACATCTCGACCAAACGGCTCACGTTCGCGAGTTTCCCGATCCTGGGTTACAGCCTTACTTCGGATACGGTGCCGATGACCCGTCTCTGGGAGATTGCCACCTACGATTTGAAGCCGCCGCTGAATCGGACCGCGGGCGTGAGCACAGTGATCGTCCAGGGCGGCCAGGTGCCGGAGTTTCACGTGGTCCCGAATCTCGCCCAGATGCAGAACGCGGGGGTGACTATACCGGACCTGGCGAGCGCCATCGAGGCGTCGAATATTGTCGATTCGCCGGGACTGTATGAGGCGAATCACCAGCTCATTCTCGGCCTGGTTGGCGCGCAGGTGCACGATCTCGATGGAATCCGCAACCTGGTAGTGAAGACCACACTGGCGGGCGCTCCGATTCGCGTCGGCGATGTAGCCACCGTGGAAGACGGCACCATGCCGATTTACACGACCGTGACGGCCAACGGCAAAAACGCTGTGCTGCTGAGCCTAATGCGTCAGCCAACCAGCAACACGGTAGCTGTCGCCGACGCGGTAGCCGCGCAGATCGCGCAACTACGCAGGAATCTTCCGCCTGGAGTGAAGCTGGAGCCGTTCTACGATCAGTCACAGTTGGTGCGCGACGCTATTGGCAGCGTGCGCGACGCGATCTGTATCGGGCTGGTCCTGGCGTGCATCATCCTGTTCCTGTTCCTGCGCGACTGGACGTCTTCACTGATTGCCGGGCTCGTGATTCCGGTGACCGTTGCCATCACGATCGGCGTGCTGTGGCTGATGGGAGAGAGCTTTAACCTGATGACGCTGGGCGGACTGGCGGCGGCCATCGGCCTCGTCATTGACGATGCAATCGTGGTGGTCGAGAACATCGTGATGCACCGCGACGCGGGCGAATCCCGCGCCGCAGCGGTGCGCAAGGCATTTCGCGAACTGACAGTGCCGCTGATCGGGTCAACCATCACGCCCGTGGTGGTGTTTCTGCCACTGGTTTCAGTCAGCGGCGTGACGGGACTGTTCTTCCGGGCACTGGCAGTGACCATGACGGCAGCGCTGCTGACATCGCTGGGCTTGGCGCTTACCTGGACACCCGGGCTGAGCTATGTCCTGTTGAAGGACGAGCGAGGCGCCGGAAGTGAGAGCGGCAGTCATCACAGTACCGGCAAGCTGATGACCAGAGTGCTCGCGACTCATCGCAAAGTACTGGATTGGGCACTGGCCAAGCCACTGTGGGTGGCCGGCATCTGCGTGCTGATGGTCGCGGGCACGTGGTTCGGCTACCAGACGCTGGGCAGCGATCTGCTCCCGCAGATGGACGAAGGCGGATTTATCCTCGATTACTTCACGCCGGCGGGCAGTTCGCTGGCCGAGACCAACCGCATTCTGGAGCACGTGGAGCGGATTCTGCATTCGATGCCCGAAGTGGAAAGCACGTCGCGCCGCACGGGTCTGGAGCTGGGATACGCCGCGGTTACAGAAGGCAACCGCGGCGATTTTACTGTGAGGTTGAAAGCTCATCGCAGCCGCTCCGTATGGGACGTGATGGACGACGTGCGCGCAGAGATCAGGAAGACGGAACCTGAACTGGACATCGAACTGACTCAGATTCTGCAGGACAATATCAACGATCTTTCGAATGCACCCGAGCCGATCCAGATCAAGATCTACTCGAGCGATCAACAACTGCTGACGCAGCTTGGACCGCGTGTGGGCGACGCCATCCAAAAGATCCCCGGCGTAGTGGATGTGGAGAACGGCATTGAGGACACCATCAGCGGACCGGCGACGAATTTCCAGATCAATCCGAATGTGGCTTCGCGGCTGGGCTTTACGCCGGAGGAGGCCTCGCAGGATGCGACATCGATTCTGGATGGAATTCCAATCTCGGCTCCGCTGATCGCGAACGGCCGGCAATACACGATTCGGGTGCGGCTGGCCGATGAGCATCGCGCATCCCTCGATGCAATCAGGAACACGGTGTTCAACAGCGCCTCAGGTCATACCGCGTCGCTTGGCTCATTGGCCAGCGTCGAGGATCTGCCGCCGCAGAACGAGGTCCGGCGCGAGAATCTGCAGCAGCTGATTGTAGTAACGGCTGACCTGGAGGGTACGGATCTGGGGACTGCGGTGGCGAAGGTCAAGCAGATTGTAGACGGGCTGAATCTGCCATCGTCTGTGCGTGTTGAGTATGGCGGCCAGTACGAGGATCAGCAGAAGTCGTTCCACGATCTGCTGCGGGTTCTGCTGCTGGCGCTGGCGCTGGTGTTTGGCGTGCTGCTGGCCGAGTTCCGCAACTTCGAGGCGCCCATTGCGATTCTCACCTCGTCGGTGTTGTCGATTGCGGGCGTGATCGGGGCGCTGCTGATCACAGGAACCACCTTTAACGTTGCCTCCTTTATGGGGCTGATCATGGTTATTGGCATCGTCGCCAAGAACGGCATTCTGCTCCTCGACGCGGATGAGCGCTTTCGCGTTGACGGCCTTTCTGCACGTGAAGCCATGCTGCAGGCCGCCCAGCGCCGCCTCCGCCCCATCGTGATGACCGCGCTCGCTGCCATGACTGGCATGTTGCCGCTTGCTTTCGGCCTCGGCGCCGGCTCGCAGATGCTGCAGCCGCTGGCCATCGCCGTCATCGGCGGCCTGCTCATCTCGATGGTCCTTTCCCTCGTCGTTACGCCCGCAGCGTACTACCTCATGACCCGCGACTGGCTCCCTGATCCCGAATGATCCGCACCAGCAGACCGTCGCGCGTCCAGTGAACCACTCGCTAAATTTTGCGTGCCGCTGAGTGAGGCACAATAAAGACGGGAGGATGTAAATGCGGGCTCTGCTCGTAGAGGACGAGATTCGACTCGCTGAGAACATCGCCACAGCGCTGCGTGAGAATGCGGGGCTTGCTGTCGATGTGGTTTATACCGGAACGGAGGGGTTCGAATGTGGTCAGCAGCAAAACTACGATCTGATCGTGCTGGATCTGATGTTGCCCGGAATCGATGGATTGGGTGTGTTGAAGGGATTGCGCACCCATGGCCAATCTGCGCCGGTACTCATCCTGACGGCCCTCACAGAGAAATCGACTGTGGTTCAGTTGCTGAATGCAGGAGCAGACGACTATCTCGCCAAGCCATTCGATTTGGGTGAGTTCCTGGCACGCGCGAAAGCGCTCATTCGACGCGGAAAAGCCGTGAGTAACCCAACCATGCGGATTGGCGACCTGATCATCGATTCGATCGAACAGACAGTTACGCGAAACGGCCGCCTCATTGACCTCTCTCCGACCGAATACCGAATCCTTGAGTTTTTAAGCCACAGACCGCGCTCGGTCATCTCCAAGCAGAAACTCCTCGAGCACCTCTACGACTTCAATTGGGAGCATCACTCGAACGTCATCGAGGCACACATCTCCAATCTCCGCCGAAAGCTCAATCGCGGAGCCGGCACCTTGAGGATCGATACCGTTCGGGGCCGCGGATACCGGCTGTTAGCCGACCAGCAGAGCGTGTTGCAATGAGGCCCTATTCCCTGCGTCGCCGGCTGATTGCCACGATTCTGTTGATCGAATGCGCGTTGACTCTTACCATCACCGTCGCGACCATGTTGAACGCGAGGCAGGAACAACTTCGCGCGTTCGACATGATGCTTCGAGGCCGTGCAGACTCCCTGCTGGGCGCCGTCCAGGATGCAGAAGATCCAGAGGACACAGTACGAGTAAATCCAGACGCACTCGATTTGCCCGAGGACGATCTTTGGGAGGTCACGAACTCCAGCGGACAGGTTCTGGCCCATTCGGCGAAATGGAACCCCGCAGAGCTGGCGAATTTCAACGACACCAGCAGTCCTCGCATTTTCCGGGTTCAAGGTCATGCCTTCCGCGGGCTGACTTTGCATGGGGTCCGACAGGTGGATGCGGATGCCCATAACCCGGGCATTTCCAGGCCAGTTCGCATTGACTATGCCGTCTCGCTGCTGCCGGTGCATCGAGCGCTTCTGCGAACCGAGCGTTTCCTGATTGTCTCGAATAGCGCATTGCTTCTCATTACGGGACTCCTCGTTATGGTCCTGCTGCGCCGCGGACTTGCGCCGCTCGAAGAACTAAGTCGTGCGGCGGCGCAGATGACTCCTTCGAATCCGGAATTTCGCGCACCAGAGGCAGCGTGCCGCGTCGGGGAGCTAGCCGTGCTGGCGACAGCCCTTCAATCTTCAACCCAGCGGCTAAAGAAAGCATTCCGCCAGCAGGAGATCTTCGTTCACGATGCGGCCCATGAGTTGAAGACTGCTGTCACCATCGTGAAATCTTCATTGCAACTGCTCGTATCGCGGACCCGCACAACCCAGGAGTACGCGGACGGTCTGAGAACATGCCTTGATGACTGCAGCCGCATGGAAGAACTGGTGCAACGCATGCTGCTTCTGGCTCGGTTCGAGCAGGGTCCCGCCGAAGCGGATTCATTTGATTTGAGTGAGACCGCTTACGAAGTGGCCGTACAACTCGAGACCTTTGCGGAATTGCGCCGTGTCGGCCTCCAGGTCATAGCGAGCGAACCTGCCTGGGTGGCTCTTTCAGAAGAAGCCTGCTCTTCTCTCATCTCATGTCTGACGCTCAATGCCCTGCAGCACTCTCGGGAGAACGGTAAGACCGAAGTAAGCGTAAGTGCGGCGGAGAATATCGTAACGCTGCGCGTGCGCGATACGGGAAGTGGGATTGCGCCGGAGGAATTGCCCCACGTCTTCGATCGATTTTATCGAGGCGATTCGTCTCGTGCCCGCAGCAGCGGTGGCACGGGGCTGGGCCTGGCCATTTGCAAAGCGATCGTGGACTCCTGCGGTGGATCGATCGAATTGGAAAGCACGCTGGGAGCCGGCACCACTGCCGTAGTGAGGATCCCGCGCGCTACGGCAGCGGAGATTCGCACGGATGACCTGCCGCGGAACCGGAGCCTGAAAGGTACCCCACTTCTATAGTGGGGTACCCATGCAGCACCACGCCACCTCAATGGCGAATCGGTGCGCGAAGGTGGCATCAGGTCGTCCTATGGCAGCCGCGATGTTCAGGCTTCTTCTCCCCGGCATCCTGAAAAATCTGAATATGGTCACCAGGAGCGAGACCTTCAGGAAGAATTCAGGATGAGTGAGTAGAGTCATGAAGACGTGCAGACAGGATTTATCTTTCTGCCCACTGTGGAGATGGGCACTGGAGCGGACGGCCAGCCAGGCCGGCCGGAAGCGTTCGATGTTGTGCTGGTCGGAGAGAAATGACGCTTCGTTCATGAAGCCGTTCGAAACGCTGTAGTTCGGATCGCCAGGGGTGGGTCAGCCCATCCATTTCCTGTTGGCGGGAGTCTATTGAAGAAATGAGGATGGTTGCCCTCGCAGCTCTTGTGGTTTGGCTGCTGGCCGCGCCGGGTGCGGCGAGTGGGCAGAGTACCACCATTCCGGCCGGTGTACCGCTGCGGATTCAGGTGGATCACCGCTACCGGATACGCGTGGGCGTGCTTATCGAAGGACATCTGATTGCGCCGATCTACTCCGTGGATCACAAAGTTCTGCCGGTGAACACGCGCGTGTCCGGCGTCATTACGGGAACGCATCCGGTTTCGCACCAGGACCGCATGCGGTCGCTGTTGGACGGCAACTTCGTGCCGGCAGGGATCCCTGAGATTCGCTTCAACTCGCTGCACCTGCCTGACGGGACGACTGCGACGATCGATACTTCGGTGGTGCAGCGCGATGCCACGGTGGTGAAGATGAGCATCAACAAGGGGCACTCGAGCCTGAAAGCAATGGCACGACAGGAGCTTGAAAACCGCAAGCGCGAGGCTCTGGATACGATTCATCATCCTGACGTGGGGGATCGAATCGAGAAGTGGGCTTACGCACAGCTGCCCTGGAGTCCTCCGATGATCTGGACGGGGACGCAGTACGATGCGGAGCTGACCGCCCCGGCGGAAATTCCTGGACCGATGCCAACGCCGCTACCGCAGGCGGAAGGACACGGCACGCCGACTGGGGTGGTGGAAGCTCGACTGACAGTCGATCTGGATTCAGCGAAAGACAAGCATGGCGCGCCGGTGGGGGCGGTGCTGACGCGGCCGTTGCTCACTCCTGATGGTAAGAAGGTTCTGTTTCCCGAAGGCGCGAAGATTGAGGGGTTGGTCACGCTGTCGCAGCCGGCGCGATGGTTCGCTCGCAACGGGCGGCTGCGGTTTACGTTTCGCAGCATCGAGTCTGAGGGCGGTGCCGCCTCCACGGTGCACGGACAGCTGGCTGGGGCCGAAGCTTCCGGCGACGCGAAGATGAAGATCAGCGAGGAAGGAACTGCCACGACGAGTTCGGGGCCCGGGAAGTATCTGGCGCCGATGGCGCTGGGCGTGATGACAGCGTCCTCGTATGGCGACGATGCCGGGAAACCGGGGAACAGCGCCGTGGTCAGCAACGGATTTGGATTTGCGGCGCGAGTAGCGGCCATGGCGTCGGCGAATGCTGCGGTCGGACGTGGCTTCGCATATTTCGCGTTGTCGAAGTCGATCTACTACCGGTGGATCGCGCGCGGACACGAAGTGCAGTTTCCGAAGGACACACAGATCGAGATTTTGCTGAACGAACGGTGACGGTCGCGGCCTTCCGACCTTCGCCACCGGAACTGATTTACCTTCCCCCCGGCAACACTCGTCCACGGCGAAATCGGCGTCCCCGCAGGCGTTTGTCAAAGGACAATGAATTCTCGTTGAATCCTCGGTGAACCAGGATGAACCTTCAGGGTTCCTTCATCTTCGGCTCCCTAGACTGGGTTCGCCAGCACCCCACCTGGCTACTTTGTTCATCAATTCCGCGCTCTTCAATCGCGCGCGAATCAGCCACAAGATTTCGACTGAACGCACTCTTTGAGGATGGCCATGAAGTCCAAAATCTCTTATTCACATCTCCCTGCATCACTTCTCGCCTTTGCTTTGTTGGCTTGTGGCCCTGCGCTCCGCATCAGCGCGCAAACCAAGAGCGCGGAAGGAGGAACGACCTTCCAAAACCAGGCTGGATCCGTTTCCGGTACGCTGACGGATCCCCGGGGCGCTGTATTGAGAGGGGCCCAGGTATCCATCCCCGCCAAAGACATGATTGTGTCCACCGACGAGCAGGGACGATTCTTCTTTAGTGGATTGCGCCCCGGCAATTATGAGATTTCCGTCAGCTACATCGGCTTCCAGAAACTGACACAAACCGTCACCGTGAACCCCGGAGTTTCGACCGCTGTGAACCTGCAACTCCAGGTCGGGTCGCAAAAGCAGACTGTACTGGTGACGGCCGGAGACGCTTCGGCTGAGGTGGAGGCGGTCAATGAAGAGCGTGCGGCGGACAACCTGATCCAGGTCATGCCCACCCAGACCATCACCAGCCTGCCAGACCGCAACCTGGGCGACGCGATCGGCCGTATGGCCAGCGTTGCCCTGACGCGCAACGAGGGTCAGGACAATTTTGTGGGGGTGCGCGGCACCGAGCCCCGCCTGAACAATACAACCGTCGATGGCTTTAACATGCCATCCGAAGATCCCGGGATCCGCGAATTCGATTTCTTCGCTGTTCCCACCGGAATCGTGGATTCCGTCCAGGTGAGCAAAACTCTGCAGGCCAACATGGACGGCGACGGAATCGGCGGCTCCATTAATCTGGTCACGAAAACCGCGAGCGATACTCCGTCCTACCAAATCACCGCCATCGGCGGCATCAGCGCAATGGGCGGCTTCACGCCGATCGAAAACGCCCGTCCTAACGCGAACATATACGGCACCTGGGGCAGGCGTTTTGGGGCCAGCAAGAACCTCGGCTTCATCGTCGGTGGCGAGTACGACTTCGATGGCACCGGCTATAACGACGTCGAGCCCACCCCGGACGAAGCTACCCTGCCCAGCGGCCAAAGCGCGGTCTGGGATGACTCCCAGGATCTCCGCACTTACATGTTCCACCGCCCCCGCTACGGAGTGGGCGGCAGCCTCGATTACCGCATCAAGCCCGGCTCCACGATCTTTTTGCGCTATCTCTATACCTTCACGCGCGACAGCGGCGACAAATCCGTTTACAGCCTCTTCGACAACACACCAGGCGTCCAGTTAATCAATCCCGGCAACACAGGCTGCACCAGCACTGACCCTGTCACCGGAGCAACCGCTCCACCCTGCAATACTCCGCCGCGCTACTATAACCAGGCTGAAGATGCGCGGATCTATTCCGACAGCATTCAGTTCAGCGGCACCCACGTTCTGAAAAATACCTGGTACACCTGGGGCGCCGCAGCCGGAGCCGGCTATTTTGGCGATAATCCTTTCGAATCGGGTAACTTCTCGAACATATCTACGACCAGCTCCTGCCAGTTCAACCAGGCCGCAACCACCGACTACCACCTGCCCCAGTGGACCCCCGCCTGCTTTGCCGAGATCAACAGCCCACAGAACTACGTCTTTACCGGGACCCAGCGCGAGCCCGGCCACGAGGAGCAGATCAACATTGGCCTCCAGGGTTCCGGCGCTTTCCGTTGGCAAGCCAGCGGCCACCTTTCCACGTTTGAGTACGGCGCCAAGTTCCGCAACATGCACAAATACAACGATCAGTACAATTCATACGCCAACTACGCTGCCGCCGGCGCAGGTGTCCCCATGTCGCAGTTCCCCAACCAGTTGACGCAACCGAACTACTACAACGGTTCGTACAAGGACGGCTACAACGTTTGGTTCGGCGCCGTTCAAAACTACGTCGACCAGCACTCCACGCAATTCACCTTTTCCAACGACAAAGGCGTGAATTCCGCGAACTACGGGCTGGTCGAGCATATTCCCGCCTTCTACGTGATGAACTCCACCGACTTCTCGAACGGCGTCCGCCTGGTCCTGGGCCTGCGCGCCGAGATCACCACGGAGAATGTGCACAACCTCTCGTTTGATCCCAACGGCAACGCTTTACCGAACAAGTTCTCAGGTTCCTACTACGATGTGCTGCCCAGTGCGTCGCTGCGCTTTAACGCCGGGCACGACAGCTATATGCGCCTGATCTACGCGCGCGGCGTTTCTCGCCCCGAAGAGCAGTGGCTGGCGGAAGACGTGAGTTGGGGCATCGGTGGAAACGGCGCTTACAAAGACACCGTCGCCTTCGGCAATCCCAACCTCAAGGCCGAAACCGGCGACGACGTCGACGTCCTCTACGAGCACTACTTCAAGACCTTCGGCGTGTTGTCCGGCGGGTATTTCTACAAGCACCTTGCATCTCCCCCGGTCAGCACCCAGAAGGTGCTGGACAACTATCTGCCTCCCGGCGCGCCGTTGTCGGACCAGGGCACTTACCTCGCCACTTACTACATCAACGCCGGCAGCGCATGGATCAGCGGCATGGAATTACAGTACCTGCAGCACTGGACCAGTCTGCCCGGCTTCCTTGGCGGCCTCGGCATGAATGCCAACTACAGCTACATCGGTTCGCAGACCAGCGGCATTGCCGGGCGCAGCGACAAGCCGCGCCTGCTGGAGGACGCTCCCAACCTCTTCAATATTGGGCCCACTTACAACCGCGGTCCTCTAGGGATGGAAATGAACATTCAGCTCAACGGGGCCAGCATCTACCAGTATCAGTACACGGACGGAGCGCCGGGCGGACTCCAGGGCCCACTCGGGGACTACTATAACTATCCCCACCTGCAGGTGGACGCGCAGGGCAGCTACAAGCTTCCCCACGGCTTCCAGTTGATTGCCTCCGGACTGAACCTTACGAACGAGGATTTCGGCTTCTACTACGGCAGCCCGAAATACGACACCCAGCGCGAGTTCTACCACCAGACTTACACTTTTGGTCTCCGCTGGACGCCAAGCCGCGGCGAGAAGTAGAGCCTCTGCATCCGCGGTGATTGAAACAAGTTTCCGTGCCTGGCGGAACAGCACTGGAATGGATGCAATCGAAACGCGAGATCAGGCTCGCAAAGGATACAAGAATTAGACCCTGATCAATCAGCGGCGAGGGTCAGGGAAGGGCGAGATTCATTCTTCGCGGGTTAGAGATTCGCCGTCGGGTCCGACCTGAATCTCAAAGTGCCGGCTGGCCGTCCAAACCTGGGCTTCATAGGCGACAATAGCGCCGTTCTTTGTGATCGATTCGATCTTTCTGATCTCGCCTTCATGCGCTTTACTGCGCAGTGCAGAAATCACCGCAGCCGGCAGGTCTTCTGCGGTCACCTGATCCTCGGTTTCGATAATCCGGCCGTCGGGAGCGATGGCCACATCTCTCGAATGGCCGTTGATCGTCAGTTCGATTTCATATTCGCGCTGGCCGTTCTCTATCTCGGTGGTATAACCGCGCACGGTTGCACCCTGCGCTTGTTCGTCTGCGGCTTTGCGTACGGCTATTGGGAGTTGGTTGCGGGTGATTCGCCTTTCCTGGGCATGAGTAGTCGTAGATAACACAAGGCTCGAGAGCGCGAACGCGAAGACGGAGATAACGAAATGCGGACGGTTGACCATGGGCCTCCTGTCGGGCTGGTTCCACGAATGGTACCAACGACTCCCCAGGCACCTGACATCTTGTTCATACTCTTGCAACCTTAAGATTCTCTGAATGCAGCTTCTACTTTCGGGCGAAGACTCGGGCCGGCCGGAGGGACGGGATGGAGAAAGGCACAGCGTCCAACCGGATGGGCTTCTGGCGAAGTTGGGAGGTTTATGTCGGGTACCGGTGCCTCAAAACTGATAGCGCACACCAAACTGCATTTGCCGCCCGGGGAACGCTGTCGTCGGCTGGTCAGAGTATCGAGCGCGGCACGGCGGGTTCGGTAGTGTCGACGGGGGAAGATCATTCCCGCGGCGAGAAGCGACGTGATGAATGCGAACGGCGCGATAGACATTGGCGCTGGTTTCCGATCCAGCTATGGCCACGCACAGTTCATCGCCATGGCCACACCAGCGGCCATTGATTCGCAACAAATTGCGGGAATCGTCTGTTCGCCGACCCGTTCGGAGCCGCATTCTATCTCGAAGCTGCCAAGAATGGCCTGGGGATCAGCCAGGGTGGGATCCTTACGAAGAGCTATGCGGGCTTCGGTACGAAGTGAGATCACAGAGTGCCGGAATCAGGAGAAGCCCGGAGTTTCGCTGACTTTGGAAGATCAGCTTTCGGGTTCATCAATGCCTGAAACCGCGGGTCGTCGACGAGTCCAGAGGCGAATCGATGGACGTATTGAGGAGAACCGGCGTTGAATGTGGCCCTGAAGTCCTCAAATTCCTTCTCCTGATTCGCATTGGCTTCTTCGAGGAGTTGAAGCGCCTCGGAATTCCTGCCAAGGTCCAAACAATCAAGGGCTTTCCGGGTTCTGGTAAGCTCCCGCCACGAATAGAGGGGCGGGCTGCAACTTTCCTGGACTGCAAACTCCGCAGTTAACAGACCGCGATCGCCACCCCGCGCATAAGCGGCAGAGAGCTTTGCCGTGACGTCCTTCATCCATGCATCATTTCGGCTGTCGGCCGTTGCCTGCGATTCCCTCAGATAGGCGGGATAGTTGTGCTCCAGGTAGTCGATATCGGCCAGATACAGGTGCGCTATGCTGAGCTTCGGCTCGGAGCGCACCGCCGCATTCAGGAGCGCGATCCCTTCATCTTTTTTTCCGATCCAATAGAGCCTTTCGCCCTTCATTGCCAGAATGGAAGCTGAAGCAGGATCAAGCTCCTGCGCCTTATCGAGCTCCGCAAGACATTCGTCGTTTCTCCCCTGGGTCGCAATTACGTTGGAGAGCCACAAGTGGGCCAGAGGATCCCTGGGATCAAGCCGGATCGCCAAACGAAGTTCCTTTTCTGCCTCGCCAAAATTGCCGGTTCTCCAAATCGCATATCCGAGCGCGCGATGAGCCTCAGCCAGGGAGTTGTCCAGTTGCAGGGCTTTTCTGGCCGCGGCCATGGCTCTGTCGCGAGCGTCGTCATCCTGCCGGCTCCCGTAGATGAACAGCATCTCGTAGCTGTCAGCGAGGCCGGCATAGGCATGGGCATCGTTCGGATTGTGAACGATTGCCTGCGTAAAGTCGTCGAGCGCGCGATTCAGGCTATCGGGGGTTCTCTGATTCCATTCAAAGCGGCCCTTGAGGTAGAGGTCGTGAGCCAGAGTCTTTTCGGCGTCTGAAACCGGAGTGACGACTTGCCGCGTTGGGCTGGCCGGCCCAGTCCCGGCAATAGCAGGCAAGCGTTGGTGAATCCAATTGCCAAATGGATGAGCAAAAACGGCGTAGGTTCCGGCTCCGGCGAGCGCCGCTGCCATCCCTGCGACACCAAGTCTGAACCGGACCGAGTCGCTCCTCCTGCGGTGTCGGCCCGCAGTTTCGCGAGGCCCGGGGTCAACCCGGCCCTGGCTCGCGGGTCCGGGATCAGTGCTGCCAGCCGTCTCCTGATCGCCGGCGCCCAGGTCGTCGGCTTCCAATTCAAGGGCCTTTCCCTTGAGCCAATCCTCCAGTTCGTCCGAATAGGCAAACACCCCTCCGCGCTCGCCGCCGGGGATTCGATGAACGGGGAGTTTGCGATCTCGTTCCCATCGCTTGACGGTGCTCTCGGAGTGGTTCAGAAAGACTGCTATCTCCTTCCAGGAGACAAGTGTCTTCACCGATTCCGCGTTATCGATCCGAGGAGGAGCCATGGCCACTTCCATCGAGCTGGGGGCCCGGCCGGGGGATGGGGGCCGTGTAGGCGAAATCATACGTGCGCCAGGTCCTCGTGTCCAGTGCGCCCCAAACCCCTGAAAAACCCGAAATGACCCGAGTTGACCCGTCATGAATCTTGCCGTGAACCCCCAATGGCTGAGACCACTAAGGGCGCGTCCCGTGGCAATTGCGTGCAACGCATCGAGGGAACAGGCAATGCCTGTCCGTCGGCACGGCACGCACGTCGCGAACTCCAGGAGGTCACACTTCAATGAATCCGTCCGCCCCAGCCATGCTCACGCAGCCATCAGACTCGACCCGAACGATCTCGACCAGAACGACCAGCGCCCGGCGGCGCGCGGACGGACTACGAAGCGCAGCCGGAGCGGAACTCCGGCAACATGCCCGGCTCGCCGGAAAGTTCTGGAGCGCATTGGGTCTGCTCTGCACCGTGGCCATTGGAATGATGGGTGGCCCAGTGCAAGCACAGACGGTGACGGCGGATATAACCGTCGGGAGCACCCCGGCAGGCGTTGCCGTGAATCCAGCCACCAACACGATTTACGTGGCCAATTCCAACAGTGGAAACGTGACCGTCGTCAATGGAGCCACGAACGCGACAGCGACGGTGACCGTCGGGAACAGTCCTGTTGCCCTGGCCGTCAATCCGCTTTCCAACAAGATCTACGTTGCCAACGACGGCGGAAGTACCGTGACTGTGATTGATGGGGCAACGAATGCAACGAGCACGGTGACTGTGGGAGGCACGCCGGTTGCTCTTGCGGTCAATCCGGCCACCGACAAGATTTACGTAGCGAACAACCAGAGCGGCACAGTCACGGTCATCGACGGCGCCACGAATGCAACTTCGACGGTGACAGTGGGAACGTTCCCCCAGGCGATCGCGGTCAATCCGGTGACGAACGAAATCTATGTGGTCAACAGCGGCAGCAGCAATGTGACCGTGATCGACGGGGCGACGAACGGCACGACCACGGTGAATACCGGCACGATCCAGGCGAACTGCGGCTACAATTGCGCGGCAATAGCGGTGAATCCGGCAACGAACATGATTTACGTGATCAACGGCCTGTTCGCCCAGGTTTCGGTGATCGACGGGACGAGCAATGCCGTGACCAATCTGGCGGTTGGGGACTATCCGGCCTTCATCGCGGTCAATCCGGTTACCAATCAGATCTACGTGAGCTACCTTGGCGATACCAGCAACGGCGGCGTGACCGTGATCAACGGAGCGAACAACAGTACAACCACCGTTCAGGATCCGAATGCCGTAGAGCCATTTGGCATTGCCGTCGACACGGCAACCAATCAGATTTATGTGGCCAACGCATCAAGCAATAACATCACGGTGATCAACGGCGCGAGCAACGCGACAACGACATTGACGGACAAGAACTCGAATTTGCCGTTTAGCGTAGCGGTCAACCCGATAACCGGCAAAGTCTACGTGACCAACAATCACGGCACCAACCTGACCGAGATCGATGGCGCGACAAACGGCAGTTCCACAGTTGCGGTCGGGGGCGGAGCGGCGGCGATCAATCCTGTCACCGACAACATCTACGTGGTGAATGGCAACGGCACCGTCGGAGTCATCAACGGAGCGACCAACGCCACATCCACGGTGACGGTTGGAGCTTCTCCAGTCGCGATCGCCGTGAATCCCGCGACCAACAAGATCTATGTCGTGGGGAGTACCGTGACCGTGATCGACGGAGCGACGAACGCCGCCACCAACATCTCTGGTTGCAATTGCAACGCCAACTCAACGGAATCGATTGCGGTGAATCCACTCACCAACAAAATCTATGTGGGCTCCGCCAACAGCACCACTCTGTTCATCATCGATGGTGCGACCAACACCGGTACGCAAAGCGCGGAGGTCGATCAGGTTTTCGCCGTCGCGGTGAATCCGGTGACGAACATGGTTTACCTGTCGAACTCGAATAACAACGTGGTGACAGCGCTGAACGGCGCCACGAATACTACAACCACGGTCAACGTTGGCTCCAGTCCTGCGGGGCTGGACGTCGATCCTGTGACGAACAAGGTCTACGTGGCCAACAATGGCAGCAACAACGTCACCGTGATTGATGGGGCGAACAACAGTACAACAACGGTGACTGATCCGAGCGGGACGAGCCCAGCAGCGGTGGTGGTCAATCCGCTGACGAACACGATTTACGTGCTGAACGACGGCAGCGGCGCCGTTCTGGGCAGCGTGACCGTGATCGACGGGGCAACGAACGCGGTAACGAACATCACGGCCAACGTTAATCCCTCAGCGCTCGCGGTGAACCCGACGACCAACAAAATCTACGCGACCAGCAACGTCCCCTTTGCTGCGGGAGATCTTCTCGTCATCGACGGCGCAACGAATGCCTTCTGGCACATTTCTCTACCCGGAGGACCCAGGGCAGCAGCGGTGAATCCGGAGACCAACAAACTCTATATCGTGAGCGGCAGCACGACTGTGATCGACGAGCAGAGCGTGCAGGGGATTCCGCTAACGACGGTGATTACACCGCTCGCCGGAAACCAGACGAGCAGCGCCACGCCGAGTTTTGCCTTCACGGCGACGAGCGCCTTCACGCCTGACGCAACGACGCCGGACGCTGTCTACTTCCAGATGGACACCTGGCAGGGCGAATGGACCGCTGCAACGCCTGGAACCGGTGGCTCCTTTACAGGAGCGACTGGCACGCTGCAGCCAGGTTTTCACACCCTTTACGCGTATGCCACCGATGGGCAGGATGCTTCCTTGACCCAGGGGCAGGGCGAATTAGGCGGCAACAGCAGCCCGATCATCGGCAACATCGCCGCATACGGCTTCCTGGCAACGGGAGCTCCGGTGAATGCTCCGGCATTCTCCGCCTCGCCTTCTCCTCTTGCTTTCGGAAGCCAAACCAAGGGCACGGAGAGTAAGCCGCTGACCCTGACCGTCACCAATACCGGAACCGCCAGCCTGTCCATCACGAACGTGGCAGAAGGTGGGACGGATCAGGCGGATTTCTCCGTATCCTCCGACGCATGCAACGGAGCCACTGTAACTGCTGGATCGAAGTGCGCAATTAGCGTCGCATTTACGCCCAGCACCACATCCGCTGAGTCGGCGACTCTGACGTTTACCGACAATGCGTCAGGCAGCCCGCAAGCGGTGAATCTCACCGGAGCGGGTACACCTACTCCGGTGACGGTGACCACTTCGTCGCTACCCAGCGGCGTGGTCGGGGCCGCCTACTCGCAGACGCTGGCGGCCAGCGGCGGGGTGACGCCTTACTCCTGGAGCGTCAGCACCGGCACTCTGCCCGCAGGACTCTCGCTGGCGGCGAGCACGGGCAAGATCTCCGGCACGCCCACCACGGCGGGGACCTCTGCTTTCACGGTGAAGGTGACCGATTCCGCCAGCGGCACGGCGACTCAGAGCCTGAGCATCACCATCAACGCGTCTCTGGCTGTGACCACTGCGTCGCTGCCAGAAGGCACAGTCGGGACTGCATACTCGCAGACGCTGGAGGCTACCGGCGGCGTGTCCCCCTACACCTGGAGCATCAGCACAGGCACCCTGCCCGCGGGACTTTCGCTGGCGGCCAGCACGGGCGCGATCTCAGGCACGCCGACCACGGCGGGGAGCTCTGCTCTCACGGTGAAAGTAACAGATTCCGCAAGTCACGCCGCGACCCAGAGCCTAAGTCTCACCATCAACGCTGCCGTCCCAACTGCAACATCAACGAAGCTGAGCGCATCAGCAACTTCGGTTGCAGCAGGTACGAGTGTGACGCTGACAGCAACCGTCACGCAGACCGCGGGTACTCCCACGCCAACCGGAATGGTGACGTTCAAGGATGGCGCGACCACGCTCGGTACCGGAACACTCAATGGGTCGGGAATTGCAACTTACACCGCCTCGTCGCTTGCGGTGGGATCGCACACCATTACGGCAAGTTACGGAGGCGACAGCAGGAACGTCGCTTCGGTATCTACCTCGCTGATCGTGACCGTGACTTTGGGGGCCACAACGACCGCGCTGACGGCTTCGGCAACCTCGATTGCGGTGGACTCCAGCGTCACCTTCACGGCGACTGTGACAGGAGCCTCGGGTGTTCCGGCGCCTACCGGGAGTGTGACGTTTAAGAACGGCACGACAACTCTGGGTACCGGTACCCTCAGCTCGGGAACAGCGACTTACAGTACGTCATCCCTTGCCACGGGCTCCTACAGCGTGACAGCAGCGTATGGAGGCGATACGAACAATAGCGCTTCGACGTCGGCTGCCGTTGCTGTGACTGTCTTTCCCGGGGCGCCGAACTTCTCGATTGCGCTTTCGCCGTCGAGCGGGTCAGTCAAAGCCGGCACACCGGAAACGCTGACTGTAACTGTTACTTCGATCAATGGCTTTAACAGCGCAACGAATCTGAGTTGCAGCGGCCTGCCCAAAGAATCCACCTGCAACTTCTCTGAAGCCTCCATCACGCCTGCGGTTTCAGGAACCGCAACGTCAACCCTGACCATCAAAACGGATACCAGCACAACCACGGCGGCACTCGATCTGCCGGGGAATAGTCCGGCGGCGCGTACAGGGAGTGTTGGGTCCGGGATCGCTATGGCGAACGTCGTTGGCGCACTGCTCCTTTTGCCCATTCTCGGATCGAGGCGCAGAAAGCTCCGTCATCTGCTGGGGTCGTTGGGTGCATTTCTCCTGCTCGTGATTCTTGCCTCAGCAGCAATGACAGGATGCGGCAGCGGACCCACAACCCCTGCGGGAACGTATTCGATTCAGATAATCGCAGAATCGGGATCGATCACGCAAAACGCCACTTTTTCTCTCACCGTCCAGTAGAAGTTGCAGCTTCGAGTTTTCCGCCCAGTGACCGGCACCCCCGGCCACTGGGCAGAGAATGTCTATCCGGCTTTCCCGGGTGTGCACCCGTTGGCGGCTGGAATATGTGAGAGAACTCCCACCTTCGCACGTATGCCGATCCTTCAGGCTTGGGAGGCTGCGCGTCGTCTTGGCGATGCACCTATCTTTTGGTCAGCCGGCATCTCAGTTTCGCCCTTTCGTACGCGAGTACGGCACTGCTCACTACAATTGAGCAAGGTTCCGCCTGGCTTCAGCGCGGCATCGCAGGGTGCACATGTACGCAGCATTCTTCAAAGGAGACAAACGGGCGATTCTGCTGCGGGCCGCGGTCCTCATCGCAGCCATCGCGATGCTGGATTGGCGGATCGTCGGCGAAATTCCGCTCGGTTTCCTCTATTTGCTGCCCATACTGCTGGTGGGCAGCGTCCTCAGCCCGTGGCAAATTGGCGCGGTGTCGGCCCTCTGCACGTTTCTGGCGGAAGTCTTCGACGATCTTACCTGGAGTCTGCGGGCAGGCCTTTCACGGGATGTGCTCTACTTCGCGGCGTTCTTTGGCGTGGGCTTGTTTGTCCGCGAAGTGACGCGCAACCGCAGGGCCGCCCAGCAGCACCTGGAAGAAATCGAGCACCAGAGCGAGGCGCGCCGCGAGGCTGAAGGACAACTAAGGATTCTCGTCGAGACCAGTCCGGCCGCGATCATTACCGCAGACACCGATGGGGCGATCCTGATGGCGAACGAGGCGGCGCATCGCATGCTGGCGCTTGAGCCTGAGGTACTTCCTGGGCAATCGATCCACCGCTACTTTCCTTCGCTTGCGAATGTATCCCGGCAGGAGGCGACAGCGCGTTTGTATCGCACCACCATGCAATCCCGCGGCCAGCGCGCCGACGGCGAAGTGTTTCTCGCGGAGATTTGCTTTTCAACCTATCCGAGCGAGCGCGGCACCAGGCTCGCGGCCATGATCCTCGACACGTCAGAGGATCTGCGCACGCGCGAGGAGACCACGCTGCAGCAAATGTTGACGGGATCGCGCATTGCGGCGGCTGCGGTTTCTCACGAGGTCCGCAATGTTTCGGGAGCCATCTCCGTGGTGCATCAGAATCTTGCGCGGAAGGGTCTGCTCTCGCGCGACAAGGATTTCGAAGCTCTGGGGAGTCTGCTGCAGGCGCTGGAGCGCATCGCCTCCGTCGACCTGCGGCAATATACTGACCAGACCGCGGAGACCGAACTGAGCTCGCTGCTGGACGACCTGCGGATCGTGGTTGCACCGGCGCTGCGGGAAGCGGGCATCGAAGGGATCTGGAATATCCCGGCGGAATTGCCCACTGTGTGGGCGGACCGGCAGAATTTGATGCAGGTGTTTCTCAACGTAACCTCCAATTCCATTCGCGCCCTCGCTGATCGCAATAGCTCAAATCTTACGGTGTCAGCACTGGTGGGCGACCGCTGCGTGCAGGTAGAGTTCACCGACAATGCGGGCGGCGTCGCATACCCGGATCGGCTCTTCCATCCATTTCAGCAGGAGGCGCAGGTGACTGGCCTGGGCTTGTATCTCTCCCGCGCTCTGATGCGGGCCTGCCGGGGCGAACTGCGCCATAAGCCGATTCCGGGCGGCTCCTCCTTCATCGTCGAAATGCCCGTTGTGGACGCAACGGAGAGTCTGGCATGAAGCCTCCCACCCGCATCCTGCTCATTGACGACCACAGCCTGTTTCGTGAAAGCCTGGTCCGCCTGCTGGAGGCGCAATCGGATCTGCAGGTGGTGGCACACTGCGCGGGCATCGCGGAGGCGCTGAACATTCTGGATCGGGATCCGATTGACGTCATCCTGCTCGACTATGACCTCGGCGAAGAGCGAGGCACCGAGCTGTTGCGCGAGTTGGAGGCGCGCGATTTGCCGGCGAAGGTGCTGATGGTGACTGCGGGCATGAGCGAGAGCGTTACGCGCGACGCACTGCAGGCAGGCGTCGATGGCGTTTTGTATAAGCACAACAGCCCCGATCAACTGCTGGAGGCGATTCGAAAGATTGCCGGAGGTGAGATGTGGCTGGAGGGGCAGATCATTCGGTCGCTGGTCGAGGAATCGGAGGAGAGAGCCGCTGAGTCGCGGGGCACGAGGCCTCTGACGGAGCGCCAGCTGGAAGTGCTTTCCGGAATCCTGGAAGGCCTGACGAACAAAGAAATTGCGTGGAACCTGAAAGTATCGGAGAGTTCCGTGAAGGCCGTCATTCAGGAACTATTCCACAAAGCCGGCGTTCGAACTCGCAGCCAGTTAGTGAGAATCGCGATCGAAAAGCATGCGGGTGACTGGATCTCCCATCGCAGAGGCGCTACCGGCAGGTAGGTCAGGAATCAGTCCTTGAACTCAGGAAGGTTACCGCTCGCGCACCGTACCCATTTGCCGATTGCGTCATTCGGAACGTGTATCCTCGATTTGCGGCAGGAGCGGATGCCCTGCTCCGGTCCTGGCGATACCGCTGCTCAGGATCCGCAAAGTTCCCAAAGGGAGAATATCCATGGTTTGGAAACCGTTTGCCTTTGCAACACTCGCCGTTGCGCTCGCAATGGCGGGCCTCGCCCACGCCCAGGACAGCGGCCCGTATAAAGTGCAGAAGATTCAACTGGTAGGCGGCGATGGCGGCTTCGATTACGTGACGGCCGATCCTGACGGGCGCATCCTTTATGTCGCGCGGTCCGGCCCCGCCGGCCACATCGGCGTTTTCAACCTCGACACGCTGGAACAAGTGGGCGACATCCCCGGCACCAGCGCGCATGGCGGAGCGGTCGACACAGCGACTGGCCATGGATTCGCCACGTCGAAGCCAGTCACGATGTTCGATTCGAAAACCTTCGCGATCCTGAAGAAAATCGACGTGCAGGGCAATCCGGACGGCTATTTGAACGATGCTTACAACCACCATTTTTATATCCTGAGTCATTCGGAGCCGAATATTACGGTTCTCGATGACAAGGATGGATCGATCCTCGGAACCATCGACATTGGGGGCGCGCCGGAACAGGCGGCCACCGATGGACAGGGCAAGATCTATGTCGACATTGAAGACAAAGCCGCCATCGCTGTGATCGATGCGAGCAGCATGAAGATGACCGGGCGCTACGATGTTTCCAGCAAGGGCGGAGGATGCGCCGGCCTTGCGCTCGACACGAAGAACAGCGTCCTCTTTGCAACCTGCCGCGATAAGAACAACATGATCATTCTGTCTGCAACGGACGGCCATATCATCACCGATCTGCCCATTGGCAATGGGTCGGATGGCGCCACATTTAATCCGGCGACGATGGAAGCCTTCAGTTCACAGGGCGACGGAACTCTGACCGTGGTGAAGGAAGATTCGCCCACGAGCTTCCAGGTGGAGCAGACTGTGGCCACGCCGGCGCGCGCGAAGACGCTCACGCTGGATACCAAAAACAGCCAGATTTACTTGATCACCGCCGAATTTGGTCCGGTGCCCGCACCGCCGCCGAATGCACCGCCTCCACCACCTGGCGCACCGGCATGGATGCGCGGCCCCCGTGCGCCGATGATCCCGCACTCGTTTCAGATTCTGGTGGTCGGCAAATAGGCACCGGACATGCGGGGAGGGTACCATCGCCCCGTGGCATCCTTCCTGCAACGCCGCATCGTCAATCCGCTCGTAGCGCTGCTGCGTCAGGGGACAAGTCCGCGAAAACTGGCCTGCAGCCTCGCCTGCGGTGTGGTCTGCGGGCTTTTTCCGGTGGTGGGAACCACGACGATTCTGTGCGCACTGGTCGCGCTGTTGTTCGGCCTCAATCTGCCCGCTGCCCAGTTGGTCAACTACTTCCTTTACCCCTTGCAACTGGTTCTGATTGTGCCTTTCATGCGCGCGGGCGAAGTGATTCTTCATGCGCAAAGGACGCGGCTATCTCTGGAGCAGATGATTGCGATCTTTCGCCACAACCACATGCAGGCCCTGCACGATCTTTGGCGGTTGACGGTGCATGGTATTGTGGCGTGGCTGGTGTTCGCCCCATTTCTGTTCGCCGTTGTCTATGCCGTCGTGCTTCCGCCGATTGCACGCATGGCGCGATCGATGGCTCGCCGCCGCGGGGCTGCCGCAGCGACGCCGTGACCCACGATCAAAAGTGCGGGCCACAACATCCGGCCTCCTAGAAGACCAGCGTTCCCTTCAACTGAATGATGCGCGGCGAGGCGTCGCCTCCCAAATACGCGCCGAAGATGCTGGTCGGGGTGCTGACGGTTGAGGTGATCTGTCCGAAGTTCGCGCCGTCCGCAATATCGTTTGACGGAGTGCCGAAATTCGGGTGATTCAGGATATTGAAGAACTGCGCGCCGAGCATCATCTGCCCGCGTTCCCAGTGCGGAACAGGGATGGTCTTCAGAATGTTGGCGTCGGTGTCGAAGTAGCGCGGGCCGGTGTACTGGTTGCGGTCTTCCGATCCAAAGGAGGAGGGATCGGTGAAGGATGCGATGCCGCCGAGGCAGTTGCCGCCGGTATCGGTATTGAAATTGAAGATGCCGACGTTGCCGCAGTGGCGATTCATGCCGCGGTGCAACGGCGTGGCCGTCACGGTGCCGCCGTATCCATCGTAGGGATATGCGGAATTCGCTGCAGCCATGGTGCCGAACGCGCCCGGCACGAAGCCATCCACAACGCTGAAGGGAAATCCGGAATGCCAGAAGACATCGCCCGCAATCTGCCAGTTGCCCAGAATGCCGTGGGCGCGATGGCCGCCTGGCACGTTGAGCACGTAACTGCCCTTGATGTTATTGGCGACGTTGTAGTCTGCGGGGCCGTAGTTATAGCGCAGGTTATAGGGCGATTCAACCGACAGGGAAGTGGAGTTGAAGGTGAACAAGCCGCCGTTGGAAACTTCGTCCATCGCCTTGCTCCAGGTGTAGTTCACGTTGAGCGTCAGGTAGTGCTCACGATGCGTCACATCGAGAGTGAGGCCGTTGTAGTTGGAGAGTGCGCCATTCTGGACCTGATTCACTCCGGAGAAATTCACGTTTACCGGATTGACGGGGAAGTGCGGCGGCGTGAAGGTGAAGTTGTTCCCGGTTACCGTGTTCGTGATGGTTCCCCCGGGCAGCAGACTCGGGTTCCACCAGGCGTCTACGCTGCCGTTGTAGTACGGCTCGCGGTAGCCATGATTGCCGTTGTAACCGATGCTCATGACCGTTGCGGGTCCGAACTGTTTCTGCACCTGAAGGTTCCACTCCTCATAGGTGGGGTAATAGATTTTGTTCGCGACCGTGAAGATACCGGGCGTAGCGAAGGAGGTTCCAGCCGCGGCCACAGCGCTGGAGATGGTGGTGTATGTGCCTCCATGGCTGAACTGCGACTGAAACACGTTGTTAGAATTGATGTCGGCCTGGTAGCCGCTGCCCGATAAGGTCGGCTCGATAAGATACTGCGGCCCCGGCACGGTAAGTGAGTTCGAGTTCGCAGTGAAAGTGGTTTTTGTGGGAGCGTTGTAGAGCAGCGTGTTGGCGATGTTGAGCGGGAACGAATCCGCAAACATGCCGATGCCGCCGCGAATCACCAGATTGCCGGCCCCGGTCGGCTGCCATGCGAAACTGGCGCGGGGCTCGAAGATGTAGGGCTGGTAATTCTTGAAAACGTTTCGTTGATTACCGGAGATCGCGGTGTCGTAGGGAATGTTGGGCGTCCCCGGAACCGCGAAGAAGCTGTCCTCCAGCCGCGATACAGAATCGTTCACCGAAACGGGATTCGAGTTGCGCTCAAACCGCAGGCCGGCATTCAGGGTTAGATTCTTTCTCACCTGGAATTCATCCTGGATATACGCGCCCGCTTGATACCACGCGAACGGCGCCTCGTTGTGAAGAGGGAAGTCGCCGCTGGAACTGCTGGCGTAGCCCTGGTCGAAGAGCGAAAAATACGTGCCGGTGCCGCGCGCTGCTTCATACGGCTGGCCGTAGCCATCCCCCCGCGCCGAGAGTCTTGGCACGGTTCCGGCGTCGGGGCTCAGGTCTACGCCATCGGTGCGCAGGAATATGCCGCCGAACTTCAAGGTGTGCCGCCCGCGAATCAGGCTGGCGTCATCGGTGAACTGGTATTGAAACTGGTTGGTTCCCTGCGGCCAGTAGGCGGAATCCGGATTGATGGCGGTGAGCGGGTCGCTGTAATGCAGAACGGCGTTGCTCGAATCCACTTCTGTGTCGCTGTAATTGAACTGATAGGGAAACACGGCGTTCCCTCCGGAAGGGTAGGGATACGCAGCGGTAGTGTAATTGCCCACAAAGATGAAGGTGTTGACGGCTTTCGTCCCGAACGTGTGCGTTTCAGAGAGCATGCCGTTGCTGCCGCCCATCGATGTGACCACATTGAAGGCGGGGCTAATGGGATCTTCGTAGGCCGGCTGCGTGCCGCGGTCCCACTCGTAGTGGAAGTAGATTTTGTCGTTGGCGCTGAAATTATGGTCGATGCGCAGCGTGGCGATCGATTCGTCGGCGGTGACGGTGGGCTCAAAGGAGAATTGATTGATATCGGGGTTCGGTACAGCTGCTCCCGTGAACACGTTGACGTTGTTATAAGGGCGCAGCGTCTGGCCTTTGGGAATCGGTGCGGCGTTGTAGACGCTGAAAAGCTGCTGATAGAAAGGCAGCTCGGCGGGATTGTTGGCGGTGACTCCGGCGATGGTGCGGTTCTCAAAGGCCTGGCTCGGCAGGTAAACCAGGTTGGGCGCGGTCGCGGTGGTGAAACGGATGCCTTCGTAGTCCGCGAAGAACAGCGTCTTATCTTTCACGATGGGTCCGCCGATGGCCGCGGCCCACTGGTACGCATCCTCAGAGGGGCGCGGGATGCCCTGCTGCGCATTGAAATAGTTGTTGGCGTTCAGATCCTCGTTGTTCCACCAAAACGCCATGTTCCCGTGAAACTGGTTCGCCCCAGCGCGCGTGGTTTCCACCAACTGCGCGCCGCCGAGGCCGCCATACTGCACGGAGTATGCGTTGGTGACCACAGTGGCTTCCGCCAGCTCGTTGTTGCCCAGCGTCATATTCATGGCCAGGGTGTTGTTGGTGTTGGACCATGGGCTGATGATGCTGGCGCCGTTGATCGTCATATTGTTGGAGGTCGCAGGCAGTCCGTAGCTTGAAAAGTTGCCGGTGCCGCCGGCGGTGTTCATGACCGAGCCGGGCGCCAGCTGGCCGACGAATGTGACGTCATTCCCAGGGTTCGGAATCGATTCCAACTGCTTCTGGTCGAACGTGGTGGTCAGGTCGCCGTTCTCCGTATCGAGCAGGGGAGCGGCGGAGGTGACGTGAACCGTCTGCTGGACGGAGCCGATATGCATGGCGAAATTGGCCTGCGCCACTTTCGCCACAGAGACCAGCACGCTGGTCGAATCCACGTCGAATCCCTCGTGCGTTGCGGTCACGCGGTATTGTCCGGGGACGAGGAGAGGGATATGAAAGCCGCCGGTGGCCGTGGACTCTGTTTTCGAAACAGAGCCGGTGTCAATGTTCGTCGCCGTTACCTGGGCATGGGATACCACCGCACCCTGAGCGTCGGTTACGGTACCCGCAATGTCTCCGGTGGTCAGAGTTTGGCCGGACGCGACCAGGGTTGCGAGGCAAAAGGTGAGGATTGTTCCGAGAGCCAGTCCACAACTGGATCGAACTCTCCGGGCTGAATTCCTGACACGGGTGACGGTGGCCATGGCTGCAATCCTCCTTGAGTGACGGTGCCTGCCCAATCGCTGAACCACGGAATTGCCTGTCTGGGGTATCTGTCCGCTGGTTGTAGCCTGGGGGATTCGTTCGACCTATTCGGTGCAAAACGAAATTAAACACTTATAGAACATGTGAATCGAAAGTGTCAACGCAGAGGCGCGGATTTCCCAGCATATGACGCGCTTTCCCGCTCCGTATGGCGGACCGCCGGGTTGCCGGGAGGGAAACTTGATGGAGTTGAGGCGAATTTGTCGCTTTCGCGATGTTGCGTATCCTTTCGAAAGCCGTATAATGACTCGGACGTAACCCAGAGGCAAATGTGGATCCACTCACACAGCTGATCGAATTGCCGGAGGCTGCCCGCGCTGCGCGGGGGTTGACGGATACTCCCCGCGAGATCCATCAGCAACCAAAGACATGGCTGAAGACTCTTGAGCGCATGCAGGCGGTGCGCTCCTCCGTTGCGAACGTTTGTGAAGATGCAGGGAAGCGGTTCTCTCAGGTCATTCTGGCCGGGGCGGGCAGCTCGGATTATGTTGGCCGCGCGCTGGCCGGGCTTCTGCAACAGCACTGGGGATGCCCGGTGAGAAGCATTCCCAGCACGGACCTGCTGACCAGTCTTGCGGAATTCATTCTGCCGGATGGGATCTGCCTTCTCATTTCGTTTTCGCGCTCGGGCGAAAGCTCTGAGGGAATTGCTTTGCTGGACCTGGCGATGCAGCGCTATCCGGAACAAATCCGCCACGTCGTAATTACCTGTAACGCGGCTGGGGATATGGCCCGAATGCCCGGAGTCTTGCCCATCGTTCTGGACGATGCGGTGAACGACCGCGGCCTGGCCATGACAAGTTCCTTCACGAACATGCTGATCGCGGGTGAGTACCTTGCGTACTACAATCAGGAACCCACTTGCGCAACGTTGGTGAATGATCTCGCCACGATGGGGAAAAACCTGCTGCCGAATGCGGCAGAACTGACAGCAAAGCTCGCAAAGAGAGGCTTCCGGCGCGTTTGCTTCCTCGGCAGCGGCGCCCTGCAGGCCGCTGCGCAGGAATCGGCGCTGAAGGTCCTGGAACTGAATGCGGGGAACATTGCGACGCTGGCGGAATCGTTTCTTGGCCTCCGCCACGGACCGATGTCATTTCTGAACCGTCAGACGCTGGTCTGTGCTTATCTTTCCGGCGATGAGCCGCGAAGCCTCTACGAACTCGATGTGCTGGATGAGATGCGGAGCAAGCGGCTGGCCGGAGAACTGTTGGTGGTGGCTCCGCGAAATTCGGATCGGATCCGCGCTGCAGCCGGGCATGTTATCGATCTGCAGGCACCACAGGGTTTCCCGGATTTGATGCGGCCGGCAGTCGACGTGATTGTGGGACAGCTGCTCGCGCTGTTTCTTTCTATCGAGAACGGCGTGCGGCCGGATACGCCGAGCACCGGCGCGATTAGCCGGGTCGTCTCGCACGTGAAGATTTACACGCCTGCCGCCACGAGCCGCAACGGACAAGGGAGAAAACTCTGATGCGCCGCAAAATGTTGCTGACCCTAGTTGCGCTGCCGCTCGTCGCAGCAACCGTCGCACCAGCGCAGGAGCCGGGCAAGGCCAGCGGTGTGGTGGTAGGCGATCGCACCACGCTGCGCGATGCGGCCATCGAAGCTTCGTGGTCGGTGACGAACGGTCAGCTCGGACCGATTTCCATCGAAGAAAAATGGCAGGGGCATAGCCTGCGCATCGATCATCCCTTTGCCGTGCTGCTGAAAGACGGAACGATCTACGACGCGCAAACACTGCACGCAGATGGCGCACCGCAGTTGCAGCCGATCACGCCGGATGCGAAGGCCGCGCGTTTCTCTGATCGCCTGCCAGGATGGCGCTACAGCTTGCCTCTTACGGATTCCACCGGCAAGATTCACCTCACCTGGTCAGCGGTGCTGCGTGACGGGTCCAGCTACATTCGCCAGTCTCTGACCATTGCGGCGGGCGATCAGAACCTGCCCATTAGTCAGGTGAAGCTAATCGATGTATCCATTCCGGGTGCGCACGTGGTGGGCTCCGTAGCAGGATCGCCCATTGTGGCCGGGCCTTTTTTCCTGGGCTTTGAAGATCCACTCACCGAGAGCCGCGTCTTCGGGAATCGCGCTACCGCTGTTCGCTATCGCGAGTTGCCGCTACGCAGCCGCCAGTCGGTGACTTACTCGGCGGCGATCGGCACCACGCGCACTGGACAGCTTCGCCGTGACTTCCTCACTTATGTCGAGCGCGAACGTGCGCACCCGTATCGCACCTTCCTGCATTACAACTCCTGGTACGATCTCGGCTACTTCACTCCGTATGACGCAGCGGGCGCAGTGGATCGCATCAATACGTTCGGCAGGGAACTGCATGAGAAGCGGGGGGTAAGCCTCGATTCGTTCCTCTTCGACGACGGATGGGATAACCACGAATCGCTTTGGAGTTTTAACAGCGGGTTTCCCAACGGATTCACGCCAGTCTCTGCCGCGGCGGCCAGAATTGGCGCAGCGCCAGGGCTGTGGTTGTCACCCTGGGGTGGTTATGACGGCCCGAAAAAAGAGCGCGTCGAGTTCGGCCAGAAAGCTGGGTACGAAATTGTGGACGGAGGTTTTGCGCTTTCCGGACCGAAGTATTATCAGCACTTTCTCGATGTTTGCCTGCACATGATCCACGATTACGGCGTGAATCAGTTCAAATTCGACGGAACGGGCAATGCCGACAGCGTGTTTCCCGGCAGCGAATTCGACAGCGATTTCGACGCCGCGATGCATTTGATTGCTGAACTTCGCCAGGCCGAGCCGAATATCTATATCAACCTCACGACCGGAACGTATCCGTCTCCTTACTGGACGTTTTATGCGGATTCGATTTGGCGGGGCGGGGAAGACGACAGCGAAATTGGCGTCGGCCCGGTGCGCGAGCAATGGATCACCTATCGCGATGCGGACACATATCAGGGAGTGGTGCAGGCGGGTCCGCTCTACCCGATCAATTCATTGATGCTGCACGGCATCATTTACGCGCAGCATAACAGGAAGCTGAATACCGATCCGGGCAACGATTTCCGCAACGAAGTCCGCTCCTACTTTGGCACGGGGACGCAGTGCCAGGAGATGTACATCACGCCGTCGCTGCTGACGCCGCAAAACTGGGATGACCTGGCCGAGGCGGCACGCTGGTCGCGCTCCAATGCCGATGTGCTGCGAGATACGCACTGGATCGGCGGCAATCCTGCGTGGCTCGAGGTGTATGGATGGGCATCGTGGACGCCGAAGAAGGGAATTCTCACGTTGCGCAATCCAAGCGACAAGCCGCAAACGATCCAAATCGATCTTCAGAAGGCTTTCGAACTGCCTGTCGGTGCGCCTCGCAATTATTCGGCGAAGAGCCCGTGGAAGGACGACGCGGGTCAGCCGGCAATCGAACTCCGCGCGGGCGAGACGCATGCATTTCGCCTCGCACCATTTCAGGTGCTGACTCTCGACCTCACGCCGACAGCGAAGTAGCCGCCGACCTGGAGTTCATGACGACGCCGCGGCTTCACGATGGCTCCCCTTGTCGAAGTGCATTTCGATTTCTTCGAGAGATTTGCCTCGCGTCTCCGGGAGCCAGAACGTTGCCGTCAGATAGTAAAGCGCGGTGCATCCGGCCCAGAAGAAGAACATCGCGGAGTAGCCATGATTGCCGACGACGGGCAAAAAGACTCCCGCAATCGCTGTGGAGATTCCCTGATTGAGCAGTAGCGCGATCCCCATGCCGGTTGAGCGAATCCGCGTGGGCATCAACTCTGAGAGCGTCAGCCACACCACCACGCCTGGGCCGACTGCATACGACATGATGAACAGACCGAGGCAGCCGGCGACCAGCCATCCGGTCTGTTCGGTCGGAACCGGGCCGTAGAAAGCGCGATAGATCACCAGCGGCGCGCCGGTTTCGTTTCCTTCAGGAGCAACATCGAGCACCGGATGATCGGTGTCGCTGAGCACGGTCGCGAGGTGTTCCCCGTGGCCGTACGAATAGGCAACCGTAAGAGCCATGACGCGCCCGTTTACTGCGCTGCCGAGCGCTGCCTGGTCGAGGGGCAGATGAATTTTGTTATTTATCGCTGATGTTTCGATTGTGCTCTTG
>Ga0210391_10000443_pt1 | contig 44432 bp, 33 predicted proteins | sample IncBWC12OmetaG_FD_160573 | JGI IMG/M metagenome (GOLD analysis project Ga0210391, IMG submission 160573) | Forest soil microbial communities from Barre Woods Harvard Forest LTER site, Petersham, Massachusetts, United States - Inc-BW-C-12-O ...
CGAGGGCAATCCTCTAGCCGATCACGACATTTATTCCTGGCGAACGATAACGCTCCTAGGTGCCATGAGCTGCCTCGCATTCCGGCACGAATCATCGCCATGCATGACTCCATCGGATTTCGCCGAACTCAACGCATGGCTGCTGCGTAAGGGACGCCGGTTGAATATCTGGGGAGAAGGGGCGATGGCCAGTATGGTTTCATGGCTGGTCTGGATTCAGAAGCATGAGCCAACGAATTGGTCTGACGCCCAAATACACGGTCTAACGAGCTTTATAATTGCAACCAACCAACGAGATAGCAAAGTCGCACTGGCTAACCCATACAACTCCTTCGAATCCATTTATCGTCAAACTATGCCGTTTGGAAGGCCGCTAAAGCGGCCCGACAAGATAGATGGCTCCTCCCACACCGCGCTCCTAATGTATTACCTGCTTGCGAGAACGAACTTGAAACAGGCGTGTCGCAACCTTTGGCCAGATCTCACGCGTCTGCATCACCGCACTCTCATCCCGGATTATCCTTGGGAGTACTGCAGCCTGTCCGTGCGATCTGGAGTGGATGAGACTACCGTATTACCACCTGAGTACGCATGGAGCGCCTTGCGTACAGACGCACGCAAGGATTGCCGGGCAACGTTGCCAAGAGGCTTGACTCAGCGGCCCTGGCTTCTCGGATTGTGGTGGCAAATTGCACCTCAGCGCCTTACTCCAGATGCCAGCCGAGTATTCGCAAACGAGATTCTGCCCACTTGGGGCAAGTAAGAGAAATCGCCAGATGTCGGGACGTCCCAGGTATTGGGTGACTGCCTTGCGGCCATCACACCGATCCCAACTCGGATCGTCAAGGTCAACAACACTTCACTCGACTAGACATCGCGTGCACCAAACAAGTAGCTTCTCCTTAATCACAGAAGCATTCACTGTCGGCGGAACCGTTGCGGCTAGCTTCTCGACGGCTCTGTTCAGATCCGATCGATGTATTTCGCCTATTGAGAGACCGGACAACTCGAATGCCATAAGACCGAGCCAGAATTCCAGCTCGTACATGCCGAGAAACCCCAAATCAGTCACGGGCACCACTTCACGAAGTAAATCTGTAATGGAGTGTAATCCCCACCAAGGCGGCGGAGGTATTTCGCCCAGACCGCCGCCCATCGCAGAAAACGCGCCATATAGACAGATGAGACGTGAGGCTTCTTCGGTGTCACAGGCTGGCGTGTCCTCAACGGCAGTTCGGACCCTCTGCTCAAGAGCAGACGTCAACACGATCGCCCTCGCCCGCACCGGCAAATGGTTTGCAAAGGAAAGCAGGGCCCCGCACATATGTCCCAAGCCTCCCTTGAGGGCTGCCAGTTCTATCCATCGCTCTCGCGCCATAAATGAAAGGCACTCCTCAATTTCATCGTCTTTCATTGCCGCCAAGCGGATTGCCTGAGATAGGTGGCTTAGATCGCAATGACGCCAGAGGCCCGCTTCCTTGCATCTCAACAGCCGCCGGCAGGGCTCTGAAGCCAAATCCGACCGACCTGCCTCTTCCAAGTACTTCGCGGCGGACACCGTGTTTGCCGCGGTGTCGGGAGCCAATCTCCGCTGTGCTTGTACCCACGCTTCCGGTTCAATTCTTTTTAAGATCTCTATGCCAAGAGGTAAACCGCGAACGAGCGTCACCACCTCAATTGCCCGCGAATTCACAATCAACTGTGACAGGCTCGACAACGGTGCAAGCGCCAGGTCTTGCACAACATCCAGCGATTTCGATAAGTTTCGTTTTCCTGCCAGCGCAACAAATGTATTGATCGCGATCAGATCCCTAGATTGCCCTAACAGTCGTCGAAGTACTCCGTCTGTCACGAGATGAACGTCTAGGACGCTCGGCACCGCCCATGGCTCCCCTTGTCCAGCTGGCACTTGCAAGGCACGGCGAACAATGTTTCCCGCTTCGTACAAATTTGCCGCTTGTCGAACCCATTTCCCAGTAACAACAGATTGCCTTATCTCCTCGAGCAAGCCGATGTTACTTTCGCCCCCGGCAATCATTCTTAATCCGGTAGACGGGCTTTCCCGAGCGACGGCCGCGCGAGACGATGTCACATCGAAGCCGGGAGTCGCCCTTAACAGAAGCGTACCTAGTGCCGCATGGACTAATTTGTACTCCCGCCGTCGCTCCAGTCCAATTAGTTCCTCGATCACTATTCCCAATTGATTCTTGCACCGCTCAAATCCCTCTAGCCCGCTCACAAGCATTGCATCGGAAAGGCCGATCTCATACTCTGCCAAAGCCGCAAGCCGAAGAAGATTATCGAGCTCGCCAGTTTCACGCAGAGGACGCAAGTATCTGAATCTAACCGCCTCCACTGCGTCCTCGGGCTTAAGCCTAAAGTCTCCCCGAGAAATCCGGTTGATTTGTAATTCAAGGGCTGCGGTAAAGGCAATGAGGTCGACAGCCGTTTTGCGCGCATCCCTGTTGCCCCCGAATATTTGGGCCCAATCCTCCAACGTCTGCGGCGAAACTTCTGGCACTGGCATTCCATGCCTCACGCTCAGGCGTTTCGTGACCGAGATCATCTCTTCGAACCCCGCTCTGAGAATCCTAGTACTTGCCGTACCAAGGCGTCCGGATCGGTTGTTTGTAATCGTCCGAGTAGAAGAAGCTTGGATCCAAGCGACCTGCCAAACTTCTCCCAGTGGTGAAATACTCGCGTCGCGATGCCTTCATCGATATGAACGTTGTCAATAACAAACAGGACACCCTCCCCAGAGAAGTCTACAAGTTCAGTTAAGGCGAGCAGTGATATCTCCGATTCCAACGGGGCAATGTCCAAGTACCATGAAGGCAACTGCCGATAGGTTGGTGTACGCGCCACCAGTTGGGCCAGAGTGGTTTTCCCAGCGGCACCGTACCCTCTAACATGGCTATAGCCGAACGTGGCTAAATCCGCCATCACGTCGTTCAACACCGCCGGAGGCGCAACCAACCCTTGCTCGAACTCCTCTTTACTCGGCTGAAAGAGTCCGAGTCGCGGATCCTCCACCGGATTCGGGCCTAACATATGAAAGCAGGTTGGTGCTGCTGCAATACCAAGAAGATGTTGGCGAATCCGGGCATACCGCTCTTGCATTAGCTCCTGAACAAGATCGTCGCCAATGAAAATGTGGACCTTTCTATGGTCGATCGATGATGCCTCAGCGATCCTTGTCGTCCAATTGCGTATCGTCTCCGGTGCTGGAGATGTACTTGGGTAGCCCCCGACAAAGAAATACCCGGACAAATTAGGGTGTGCGGGATCGACCGCCTTCTTTACGTCATTCGCCAGGTGCCCTTCCCAATTTTGTTTGTCTCGAGTTGCTTCTATTCCATCAACGAGTTCTTTTCCGGTTATTACATACGCATCGGGCCACCCCTTCGTCGTCTGCGACTCAGCGTTACGGCCCGCCCTTACCAGGGTAGATGTCATGAATCTGTTGGGAAACCGAACACATGCCATTTCTTCCGCCAAGACTTGGAGGTCGTGCGCGCTAATTTGGCGCAATGCATCTACGATCCGAGATTGGAGTGCTTTATCCATTTGTCAGGTGCACTACTCCGTTTGTGCATGGTAAAGAAAGGAGGTCGACATAATGAGTCGTTTTGGGCAGCGACGTAACCATTTCCGGAGACCGAACGCCTCCCCAAACCGATAGCACTCGGCACGCATCCTCATCAAGTCGCCGTCGCGCCGTTCACCAACAGTTCCTCTCCCGTTAATTGGGCGTCCAAGCTCGGAGCGACAATTCAATTATTCAGTTGTCTACAGGTCTGAATACTGTATACGGCGCGCCGTGCAACTGCATGCACTTCGGAGTTCGAACAAAGGAGCTCAGCTAAACCCGCTTACGCTACATTCCGCTTCTGATCGCGGTCGGACGACGTTCTATGTTCCGCCGCAACAGATGTTTCTATCCATGCTTCTCCCCAGTGAGCGGGTCCCGCGCGCGCCGCATGTGGCAGAGATCGGCGTAAAAATCCATCTTGCCGGTATGAATTGGTCTTATGAGCCGGAGGTTCTCATAAAACTCGTCTACTCCAGTTACGCCGCTCAAAGCAAACAATAGCTGAGGCACACTCAGAAACCACCAGTTGTGAAACTGTTCTTTCGCTTTCACTCCTAGTTGCTCAAGGCTCCTTACTTGCTCTCCCAGAACAGCCAATATTGCATTTACTGACTTAAGTTCCTCTGCCGTGAGACCGTTCGAATTCACCTTGCCACCGACTAGATTCGCAGCCACGCGCTGCAAGAAAACTCGATCCTGCGTGCCGCCCCAATCCAAGAGACTTGTAGATATCCGTTCAATTCTTCGGTCACGCCACTCCACCACTCTGCCGTCGAGGAACTCGATCTTCCCCTTTTCTCGAAGCCGTACCTCATGTTTCCCCAACTGCAATTGGGCCTTGAGGGCGCTCAGGCATAGATCCGACAAAGCGGTCGCTATATTGCCCGCTGAGCTTGTGGCCTTCAGCGCCTTCTTCTTTAGTTCAATTAGGATCAGAACATTGTCCGACTCAATAACCAAGTCGCATTCATGAACCGCGGACCCCACTTTGTACTTCCCCGACGTGATGCTCGGGACCACGTTCTTACTTATCAATGCGGCCGAAACCGTATCCTCTATGGCATCCCCTATTAACTGGTCCGCCGTTATGCCAAAAACATCTCGTGCGCCGGCCGCAATTGCTTCGTAGAATCCAGCAGCGGCCATGGGCGTGCTCGTTATCATCAAGCTACCGTCTGGCAGCCCAACAAACGGCTTTCCCCAAGCGTTAGATTTCTCAGCGTCCAACGGCGTCACGTAGGCAACATTTATTTCCTCTCGTCTATGGGCGAAGTACTTAAGCATTGCGTCGAGAGTGTCCTGAGAAAGTCCAAACTCGTGCAGTGTTGCAGCGGTGATCACTGCATTTATCCTCTCAGCTGATATGCGAGCGAAAGTCTGCTCCGCCAACTGATAGCCCTCCTCGGGACCCCACCCGAGCCTTGCCCGCATGGTGAGCCCGTCAATTCGGGAGAATACTCCGCGGATTATAGACAGCGCATCGTCTGGCGTGATCTGTTTAGGTGCGAAGACGTGATCGCCAACAACCACCTCCTGCAGGTATCCCGGAATTGTCTCATGAGTCTGAAACATGGGAGTAAGGACGTAATAATGCTCGACATCCAAGGACGCGACGATGTCGGTTGCTAGAACAAAGGCGGCTTCCGCTTTAGCCCCGACGTCACCCGACATGCCAGATTCGCCAAGATGCCTCAGCGCAACATTAAGTAGGTACGCTACTGGCAATGAGGGTGTTACATCGCCGCCGGACAGTGGTCGACTTCGGCGCGCAATGAGATACCTTCCCCTTTTCATAGGGACATTCTGACGGACGAAGCTAAGTAACCCGTATAGCAGCCTGTGCCCCCCGATTTCTCGAACAAGCGTATGCAGTGCGGTACATACCCGTTCCAATTCGCCGTCGCGATAAAGGAAGCCTTCGCCGTGCGGATCTATGCCGAATCCGCGATCTCGGAGTTGCTTGACCGCCGTCGCTACTGCGGTTTCACGCTCCAAACCGAGTATTGGGGATAACGTGCCCATGGGAAGCCGGTTAATGAGTTGCACTGCCCTGACCCATGCGCCACGTTCTTGGAAGTCCACGAATCGCTTATCATTCGACGTTCCGTGCATCAAGCGCCCGATGATGTCTCGATACAACTCTATCGTGGGATCAAGCACAGACCTTTTCGTCAGAGCTCGCTGGAGCTGCCGTATGTTGGGGCCCGACGCCTCGTCGTTCCTAAGTACGATGTCATGTATTTCCGCATAGACGGCTTGCAAACGTAACCACTGGTCCCTCCCGGGAACCATCTCCATGGCCTGATCGATTCCGCCAGTTTCTGTATGTCGTAGTGCGTCGTCAACTATGCCTATAAACCGATCAATGTCTTCGTTGGAAATCGGCTTTGGCATACTTATATATCCGACGCTTTGAGCAAACCAGATTACCTTAGGCTCAGTTCGCTGCGTACGTACTGGTCGGGCACAGGAAATCACAGGCAACTGAGGAGTTATTCACCACGCCAACAGACCTCGCCGATCTGCTTGTCAACTGACTGGCTCTCAGGACTTCTTTCGCTTCTCGTAATGCTGGTCGAACTCCTGGAGGATGTTCGTGTTGTAGAAGCGTTGCGTTGAGCTTTTGGGATTTGATGGATTTAAAGACCGAACAAGGGAGAACTTTTGTTCCTTCTCCAGCTTTTTCCTAAGCCGATGATAATCATTGTTTTCTAGGAAATCCGCGTACCGCCGACGCATGGTATCGGTCAAGTCACGATAGGTGAGCGGATAGTTCTTCAGGACATCCTCTTCACGCACGGTGAGCGAAGGTGCTTCTGGGTCATTCGACCAGCGAAACGCAACTGCGGCCGCGTCCTTGCCACGCACCAATTTCGTTTCTAATCGCAGCGCAATGTGTTGTTTGGAGTCAGCCGGCGGCTCTCCTTCCTCGAGCTCATCAAGGAACGTCAAGAGCTTTTGGACTTGCTCAGGGTAGTGCGCCCTGGACGCGGGCTCCACTGTTTCAAACCCATGATAGAAGGATATTGGCATCAGGAAGAAGTTGTAACGAGACAAGTCTAGCTGAAACCACTCAGAGGCTAGCAGCACGTAGTTTCTCAGGGAGGCAGTACCAATCTGGAGGACTCTTCGGCCGAGGTACAGGTCCTTATTGAGCAGGTGCGCAGCGTTGTCGCGAATCTCCACCAGCGCCAATATGTTGTCATAGCATGGGCGCGCCAATCCGGAATTCTGATCTGATTGCAATTTGGCGGCGAGGTAGGTGAGAGTGTGTGAGACCGGATTACCACTTCTATTGGTGCGGAAGGTTTTCCCAGACTCCGTGGACTCGCTTTTCTCATATAGCGACTCAAGTTCCTCGGCGTGGTCAAGCACCCATTTCGCCTTCAGTAATAACTCCCACCCGTTGGTCATTAACAATGCGAATGCCTCTTCCCGAAAGGAGAAGTTCGGTTTGTTGTAGATTTCTATTGCGGCCACCGCCGCAGACACCGATTTTTGAGAAAGCTCAGCGCTGAGAGTCATTCACACAGGCCCTTCGAGCAGTCGATTCGGCGGTCGGATTTAGGACTATTGCAATCAAGGGATCGAATTCATCGGCGGTGCACGAGCTACTGAGCTTTGGGCCTGGAACAAGATTCTGTGAGACAACAACCAGGCCGGGCGTAACAGATGGAGCAGGCATCGGACCGCCACTCGCACCATTCTGTTGTTCTAAGCCGGAATAATCGGCACGTATGTACTCTAAATCTAATCCCTGCCCTGTTCGCTGGCAGCGCGCGCCATGCCTCCTCGTGCGGCAAGCACATGTTCACCATACCGCATCGGCATGTGGTTAGATTTCCACCGTCCCGCTTGCATCACAGACGCCAGATCAATATTAAGCGCCAATAGATCCTGAGTCGCCCCCACCCTGATCGAATGCCCACTAATCCCGGCGACTTCCTCTGCCGGTAGCTTGATCCATCGCCCCACCCTTTTAAAGATGTCGGCGACCATATCGACACTCAATCTCGGGCCAACTCGAATGCGGCCCACCAGCCGCCTAAACACCGCCCCGTCGGTAATATTTCCAATCTTCAGCCACTGACGCAGGTGCCGCACCGTTTCGCGTGCCAAGTACGCCTGAGCGCCCTCCCCCGCCTGATCTGTTTTACTACGCCTTATTAGGGCCGTTCCCGTCCCATCAGCGGTGAAGGTCAGATCGTCGACATCAAGTGAGACAAGCTCGCTGCGGCGCGCCATCGTGTCGTAAGCGACGCACACCAGGGCCCGCTCCCGATCGGCGCGTATGCCCTTCCCTGCTGTCTCCAGGAACTGTTTTATCTCAGCCCAGCCAAGCGGCCGGGCCTGTCGCTGGCGTGCGGGCTGGGCCCGGCTCATTTCTTTCAAGGCCAGCCGCACCGGCTCGCTGGCACAAGGACTCAACAGCTCCGCGGCGAGATGCGCCCGTGCAATCGTTGCCAGATACCGCCGGATGGTCGCCGGTTTTTTGACCGCGTCCATACAGTGCTGCGCGTACGCGCGCACTGTATGGGGCGATGCCGGCAGCGGGCTCTTGTTTGTCGCCTGGCAGAACTGCAGAAATGCCCGCCAGTCGGCCCGCCAGGCCCGAACAGTATTCGGCGGATAGGCCCCCTGGGCCATGGCATCCCAGGCCCGCAGCGCCTCGATGGCGCGCACCTTCTCGTCCGATGGCTGCGTCCCAGAGGTGCCGATAACGTCCCGACCGGCCGAACCGTTCTCATCCGGCACGAAGGCCCCAAAAGCTGATTTTCCCGGGGTTTCCGTCATCTGGGCGACTGTACCAGAATCCCATTCGTGCCGATAAGTTCAATTATCATGCCTTTGAAACGCACAGATACTCTTGTTATCGTATGATAATATCTGTGCGTGGAAAACACGCCCTCCTATGGCCAGACCCGCGAAAAACGCGAGGATCTGACCTACGCGCAGATCGAGCGGGCGGCCACGGACATCTTGAAGACAGGCGTTCGGCCGACGGTGGAAGGCGTCCGAAACGCCTTGGGCGGGGGCTCCCCGCGCACGATTCTTACTGGCCTGAATCGCTATTGGCGTGATCTGGGGAATCAAGTCGCCGGCCACCCCGACACGCTGCAACGCCTGCCCTCGGCCGTCGCCGACTTGGCGGAAGGCCTGTGGCAGCGGGCGCTTTCCCTCGCCACGGATGCGGCCCATGCCACGAGCACTGAAGGGGAAGGGCAGCTGTCGCGACTGAAAACCCAGCTGGAGCTGCGCCAGCACACGCTCTCGCAACGCGAGGTCGAACTGGATGAGCTGCTGCGATCCCGTGAGCGAACCTTGCGCGAATTAGAAGAGCACCTGCGAGCCGCGCTATCGATGCTGGCTAAGCGCGATGTCACCATCACGGCGCTGGAGTCGCGGCTCACCGCCGCGCAGCAGGACACCGAGGACTACCGGCAGCACTTGGCGAAGGTTATTCACCGAGCGGTCACTCGGCACCCAGGTGACAGGATCAAGCGGGTCGCCAAACTTAAGAAGCCAATTCCGCAGCGCCGGCGTCCCGCGCCCAAGAAGCCCAGACGCAAAGGCGCGAAAAAACGCCGATGAAACCCGCCGCGCCACCCAACCCCTCGCTGCTATGCACACAGTGGCTGACGCTACGGTGGACGCGCGGCACCCGCTACTACCGGGCGCACCTGGAGCAGGATCTGTGGCACGAGTGGGTCATCACCCAGGTCAACGGGCGAGGCGGCTCTCGCCTGGGGTGCGCCCGCACCCATCCACAGCCCTCCTTGGCGGCTGCACTGACCAGTCTCGCCGCCATCGCTCAACGCCGCGAGAAACGCGGTTACCAACTGAACCAATAGTTACGCCCTACTACGAGGACAATGACATGCAAACCATTAATGAAGCCATCCGACTGCTCCGCCGCCAAGCGGACCTTGAGGCCGCCATGCGCAAGCCCGGCGGAATCCGAATCACCGAGGAGCAGGAACTCCTAATGCTCAAGCGACGGCTCGCTGAAACTCCGGAAGCTGCCCTCGCTGTCATGCAGGCCGCCCACGCCATGCGCAAGCCGGTGACGGCCGTCACGGCTCGTGAGGTAGAGGCTTGGGCGAATCCGTCGGCGTAATTCCAGCGTGAATTGAATGCCCCCGTGGTATTGACGTCACGCGATCGATGAACGGCAGCTTTACCTGCCCATTACCGGTCATTCGGCGACGCTACCGGCCCATACCGGACGCTCGCGGTCAAGAAGTGACTGCCGCTAAGCGGTCATTCGCGGCCTACGGTAAGCTAATTCCTATGTCTCGCACTTCGTCACGGCGCAAACATACCGGCCTTTCTCTGGCGATACTGATGATTGGCCTTACGAGCACGGCAGTCGCCACAACCACGGTCTGTTCAACGTCGGCGTACAAGCAGTATCACTACGGAATAAAGGCTTCGCTGCGCTTCGACGTTGGACCCCGGGGGCCTGAGGGCATTACGAGCGAAGTGAAGGAATTTGCTGCCATGCACGCCCTGTCATACAGCTCGGTCGGTGGCCATGATCCCCATAAAAATCCGCCCCTGGAAACGCTGGACCAAATACTTCAGGACACGTCTATCGCACTCGCAATCACAATTTCGACGTCAAGCCGCAGCACCATCGCTACTGCTAGTGTCGAGACCTTCTCTTTTTCCTGCGGACCAACAACGAAAGATTGGCGACCGTATTGGCAGGCTTTTGGTGCGTTTGTCCGTGCGAACGGCTATCGGACCGTGTCCAATTAGGCATCTCGGCCGAGCATCGGCACCGTGAGAATCCCAATCTCACTGCCGGAAATCGGACGAAATTGAGTGACTGGGCAGGGTGCAAGGCCGAACCATATGTGCGAATGGAATTTGCCGCAATTCCGGGAAACGGAAACTGGGCAAGCGCGGATGCGCGGCCTCCTAATCGCCGTACTGTGCCTCTGTCTGAGCACTTGTGATGGCGGCTTCCGCGTCCGAGGCAACATTACCGGACCCAATCGAGTCGTCCCTCAGATGTGCCGAATCGAGCTCAATGGACCTCCGGAAGCGTTGACCTGCTGCAATGGTCCTGTGTCTCTACCCAGGATAGATGTCCCGTTCACCGTCGCTCCTTCGCGAATCCGGTACAAGCTGGTCCTCACATGTGATGGCTTCAATCCCTTGGAGCGCGATTTCACGTACAGAATCGATACTTCTCCAACCAAGCCACTGGATCTGGGTGTCGTCACTCTGCTGCCTTCCGACCGATGATGGCTTGAGGGGCGTTATCGGGACGCCGGAAAGCGGACATCGACGAACGGCTGATATGGGTGCCGGACCGACCACCGGGTAGCGGTGGCGAAATGGACCTAAAAAGGGAGGATCTCGGAAACACAGGCGCGTCCATACGGGCATAGGTGGAACGCCGCTCCTCTTGGCGCCGGTGTTATTCTTGATGGATGTTAGACCCACATACTCCCGGATATGACCGCTGGTGCGAGGCGGCTCAACGAGCACACCCTGACAGTTGGAGCATGGCTACACGGGAAACGCGTGAGCCGTGGATTGTCGAGGCTCGGAGAAAGGAACTTGACGGCGAAGCAGCGCGCGTCTCAGGGCGCCAGCTGCAGCCGTAACGCCGCAGCGCGTCCACTGTGGTTTTGACATGCCATCCGTTATGCGCCCTCCCCGGTACAGGGCACGTTGAAGCTCAAAAGGAGAGGCAGCGCCACGAATGATTGTTGCGGCTGGTGATTCGGTCACCATCCGAATCGCAGCTCCACGTTCCAGTAATTGGCGTTCAATCCGCCGGCGCGCCGGATCGCCTCTCCCACCTCGTACTGGACTCCTTCGAATGAAGTGGCCCAATGCCGATCAATCTGCCACTCAGCCCGCAGCTGCTCGTACACGCCAGTCCAACGCCCAGGCATTCCCGCGGTGCCAGGAACCGGTCTATCGGGGATTACATAGACTGCGTCTTGAGTGGTCAGACGCCACTGCAACCCCAGTCTCGCGATGAGTTTCAGATTGTGCAACGGGTGTACATCCAGAGATGGGCGCACATGGATGAGGTTGACGTAGGTTGGAGTGCTCATCAACGTGAAATAGTACGCATTCGGAAACAGCGGATTGAATGTCCCGATGGTTCCATCTCCAGGGCTTCGATCACCGGAGGCCAAATCTATCTGCAGCCCTATTCGTGAACGCCAATTGACCTCCTCGAACGTATAGCCGCCGATCGAACCAACGGCCCAGGCTTGGATCTCGGAGCTACCCACCTGACCGCTTTGCCGCATTCCTTCGATATCCCAGTCGACAGGTCCGCGTTCGATCTGATAGTGAAATTCCACGTTATCGCGACGCTCCCTGCCGCTGGCGTAGAGGTAGTCCACCGAATCCTGATCGTACTGAGAGAAGTAGACGGCTAGTTTTCCGGGCCCTACATTGTTGCGCTCGATGCGAAAACCGCCGTATTGCAAACCGCGGCTTGAGGAGTCATTGAAAGTCCCCTCGGGAACATCCTGCACCGGATGGCTCCAGAAGCCGATCAAGCGCCAGTGAGCCCCCTCCCAGTCCGCCCAGACCGCATCGAAAGACTGCCTAACATCAGGCCCGTCGCGGACACCCACGAACCGCTGTAGATCAAAACCCATCTGCTGGCGACCAATTCGGACCTTCAGCTTCCCCCCCGCCAGGTTGTTCAGGTACGTAATGAATGCCTGCTCAATATCCAGTGGGTCCTTATCTACGGGCGTGATGATGTCCTTGCCGAGAGCGCGGTCGTCCTGCAACTGCGCGAAGATCTGCCAGTGGGAGTCCGGCCGCACATCGGCATGCAGCTCCAGGCGCTGCAGCAAGTATGTATTGGTGCGAGCATCACCGATGCCGAAGGGGCCGACCTGTGTGGATTCCACCCGCTCGCGTAGATTCACGCCGAACGACGCGTAGCTTTCAGGATCGCCGCTTGCGAGAGGAATGTACTTCAGTTCATCCAGCGGCTCGGTCCGCAGCGCTGGATCGGCAAGCACCGACCAATCCTCCTGCCAGCGATTGAGTCCGATCTCCGGCCGCTCCGGAGTCGGAGGGAGGACCTGCGCGGGGTCATCGTCCGCACGGACTCCCTGCGTCGCAGCCAAGACCAATGCCGCCGCTAGAATCGGGATGCACTGCAAAGTCCGAGGAAGCACTGCCGCCGGTCTCATGCAACTCGAAACTTGTGATTGCCCTTACTTGGCGACTGCATGAATCTCCGCAATGTAACCGCCAGGAAACTGAACGATCGCCGAATCCCTGTGATCAGCGGTGAAGGGCGCCACCAAGACCGTTGCGCCGGATGCGACCGCCTTTGATAGGGTCTCTGTCAAACTGGCCACTTCATAGCCGGCCATCTCACGACCGTACGGATACGGCAGGTGCCCGTCCGTCACGAAGAGCGCTAACCGGCCGAACACCGATTCGATGCGAACCCGCCGAAATACGTCTTGCGGTCGACCGATTTCCACCCCGGGAGCTGTGGCATCGTCTGACACTACCCTGCCGTGCGAGAAGCGCAGAAAACTCCGGGTGAAAGCATCCGCACGCTCGGTGGAGACATACACTCGATTCTCGGGAACTGTCTTGAATACCGCGTATGAAGGCTTCGTCGTGTGCCAGTACAGCTGCATGTTGATCCCGCCCGGCCATTGGACGACGACATCCACTCCGAGAGGATCAGGAAAGGGCGCCACGAGAACATCGGCGCCAGCCATTTTGGCGAGCCGAACGGCAGCGTCCATATCGGTCACAAGATAGCCGGTTCGCTCGGCGCCGAAGGGATACGGAAGCGGCGTTTTAAAGCCAAATAACGAGACAGTGCCCACGGGAGTCTGCAGCAGCTGCGATGTCGTGCTGCTGGGGGTCGGGGTCACCGTAGCGACGACCTGTCTCGTACTTTGTCCGCCGAAAGTCGCCAGAAAACTCTCCGCAAACTTGTCCACGTCAGCCGCGGCCACATAGACGTGCGTAGTGTCGTATTGTGCGCCGACGCCAATCTGTGTCGTGGGCGACTGCGCGGTAGCACTGAGCGCCGTCAGCGTCACCGACGACAACAGCAGAACTTCGACCAGATGATGCTTGACTATCATGGACATCCCCAATAGATCAAAGATCAACCGTGCCAAACCATTGATGCCGCCTCCGAAGCGTCAGGATACTGACTAAAATGACACACGCGATCAACCCGAGACGCTAAATGAGGCCGTTCAAGGCCGTGACCCGATCATGAGGCGCTAGCGCCCGGAAGTTCTTCGCGGCCACCAGTGCAACTGCCGTGAGTACTCGAAGCCCACCAGCCATACCCAGCGCCCACCAATGACCAGTACGGAACCCCCAAGATCGCGGCGACGGCCTTTGCCGCCCAGACCCACACACGCTTCGGTCCATAGTCCCGTGACGACATGCTTGTTGCGGCCGGTAGCTGCCACGGCCGCCGGGTATTGGCACCGCCAATGATTGGCGGAGCGCCCAGTCAGACATAGCGTGGGATCGGCCCGTTGTGAGGCGTCATGCGATCGGAGAGATCAAGCGTCACCTGGTCGATGTAACACCAGCCCCAACCCTCCGGAGGATCGTACCCCTCGATGATTGGATGTCCGGTATGGTGGAAATGCTTGGTCGCGTGGCGGTTGGGCGATTCGTCACAGCACCCCACATGCCCGCACTCTCGACACAGCCGCAAATGCACCCACTTGGAACCCGTCCGCAGACATTCCTCGCACCCCAGCGCACTCGGCGTGACTTTCCGAATCGAACTGACATGAGAACAGGCCGCTGACATTAGACTCTCCTCTGCGGTTCATTGAAGATAGGTTCAAAGCCAATTTCGGCAAGATAGCCATGGATGGTGGCGATTACCTGGGCCCCTTCGCCGACGGCCGCTGCCACCCGTTTAGTGGAGCCGGAGCGTACATCGCCAATGGCGAATACACCGGAGAGACTTGTCTGTAACTGCATTTTATCGGCGGCCGCCTGCGCACCGGTGCGAACGAACCCCTTGTCATCCAGGGCGAGTCCGGACTCAGAGAGCCAGTCCGTATTCGGCTCGGCGCCAATGAACAGAAATAAATGGCGAATCGGTATTCTGGTAGCAACTCCGGACCGATCGCGACAGATTATTGCCTGCAGTTCGCCCGCCTCGCCTTCCAGCGCGCTCACCTCAGTCTCAAAGGCCAGCTCGATATTGGGCTGCGCCCTGATTCGCTCGATCAGATAGCGCGACATGCTGGCCTCAAGACTGCTGCCGCGCGCCAAAAGCTTCACCTTTGCCACCTGTGTCGCAAGGTATACCGCGGCTTGACCGGCAGAGTTCCCGGCGCCGACCAGCGCCACTTCTTCGCCACTGCAAAGACGCGCCTCAAGCGGCGACGCCCAATAATGTACGGAGGTTCCCTCAAAGGCCGCGAGGTTCTCGATGGCCAGGCGGCGGTACCGGGCACCCGTTGCGATCACGACCGTTCGGGTTTTCACCCGCTCTTTGTTCACCAGATCGATGACCAATGGCTGGTCGGGACCGGCGCGGTGCAGGCCCGCGGCCTGATCCGGTATCGCCATCTCAACCCCAAATTTCTGCGCCTGACTGTTGGCGCGACCCATGAGCGCCCGACCCGAGATACCCGTAGGGAATCCCAGATAGTTTTCGATGCGTGCGGAGGCACCTGCTTGGCCGCCAAAACTGCGGCACTCCAACACAATTGTCGCCAGGCCCTCGGACCCCGCGTAGACCGCGGCCGCGAGACCCGCCGGTCCGGCTCCGACAATGGCGACATCGTACACACGCGTCTCGTCAATCGAGCGGACCATTCCAAGCCACCGGCCAAGCTCGGATTCGCTGGGATTGTGCAAGAGTTGCCCATTCGGACAAAGCACAATTGGCAATTGCTCGGGCCTCAGGCTGAAGCGCTCGATGATGGCCTGCGCGGCCTGATCCGTGTCGGGATCTAGTCTCTGATAGGGATGGGCATTGCTGGCGAGGAACCCTTCCAACCGCAAGACATCGCCATTGACCCCACGCCCAACGATCACCGGTCCGCCGATACTCTCCTGCAGCAGGCCCACTCGACGCAAGATCAGCGCACGCATGATCCGCTCACCCAGGTCGGCCTCCTCCACCAACACGTTACGCAGCTGTTGCGGCGGAAGAATGAGCGCCCGGACTGGGTCTAGAGCCTGCGCATCAACCAGCGATGGCCGCCCGGAGAGTTGCGCCAGCTCGCCCGTGAAGGCGCCGGGCCCGTGAATGACGATCGGGCCACGCCCGGCCGGGCCGTCATGCTGCGTCACAGCCACATGACCGGAAATGATGACCAACATCCCCAGCCCGATCTGACCGGTGCGGGAGAGGTATTCCCCTTCTGCGAACGAGCGCATCTGGCCGAAGCGCCCCAGCCGACCGATCTCCGACCCATCCAGTGTAGGAAACCGCTGCGCGTCGCGTGTATCTGCGATCGATTCCATGAATTTCGCGAAAGTGCTTTTTATAACCCGAGTCACCGGGCCGATGGACTGCCGGGTCGACCAATTACAATCACGCCCAGGTGTGCCCCTCGTCAGCGTCGGCCGAAGGGCATATTGATACCTGGATCAGAAACAATCCAGCCCCGCCCATTTCACGCTTGCAGCACGGCCTGCCAAAACAAAAGGATCTGAAACGACCTTAGCCGCCGCACGGAAGCCGACTCTTTAGCCCATCTATATCCGGTCTTTCACTACCAGGCTGGCGCGCCAACAGTAAACTGCCAAGGAACACAGGCCACTTCAGCGCGCTTGTTGCAGGAGCAAGACCAATAACGCTCGCGGCAGGGCGCTGGGCAGCTGAACGTATGCCCGCGCAACGGCATTACCTCAACGGCAGGCACAATCGAGCCCCCGGCTTCCGGAGGTCATCAACGCGCTCCTGCCAACTCGAAGCCAGCTTCTTGAAGCGGTCCGCCCCTGCCACCAGGGCGGACCGTCAAACATTCCGCTGGTCGTCCTCAATGTGCGTTCACGGCGATATCACAAGTTCGTCTTCGACCCAAGTCACACCGGGCGCCGCCCATGAGCTCGACACTGCGGCATCTCGTTCAGACCAATTGCGCACGGTGCCGGTCAACGTGACCCGACCATCGCTAGTGGACACGGTGATTCGGCGCGCATCGAGATCTGCATTTCGACGAAGTGCCTCTTCGATTTTCGTCTTCACGTCGATCCACTTCGCCGAAGGCTTGATCGAGATGCTGTTGATCACGCCCACGACCCCGAGTAAGTATCGAACACAGCGATAGGCCGCGTCCTTCTGAAATTGCCAATCAACCGTGCCATTCAGCGTGACCCAGCCGTCTTTGACGACGACTCCAACTTTGTCGTCCGGGACCTCGTAGTCCCATTTCAGCGCGCTCACTGCGGCCGCCGCAATGTCCTTGTCCGATTGTGACGGCGATCCCAGCGGCTCCACCTTGATGTCGTTGGCGATCCCCTTGACTCCAAATACATCCTTCGCCGCATCCTCCGCGGCAAGCTTTTCGGTGTAATGATGCACCTGGCCGCTCAGGGTCACGATGCCATCCTCCGCCGCGACTCCGATATGCGCCGCATCGACGCTCGGGCGCCATTTGAGTTCTGCGAGGACGCTGCTCTGCAGTTGCGTATCGTTGCTCATCTTTAGGACTCCGGGGTTAAGTGGAAAAAGGCAGTGACAAGGAGACCCAGGGTTTGCCTAGGCACCAATCCGTCTCCTTTGGTAGACATACATCTCGACCGGTTCGATATGAGGCGCTCGGTAATCAAGGCGCGAATCGAAGGGTATCGATAGCCCGGTCCAGACACTTGGACAAACGGGGTAGGAGTTGAATGGCTCTCGCATATTTTGGCGTCAGTACTGCCTGCCACGAGTTCCTCGTTGATGCCAGGCTCTTCGTGAGCTGCGCCGCGTCGGCTTCCGATCGGGTCGCGTAGTCGCACTCGGGGGCCGCTATGCTTTCGCTCGTCGACAGCGTCATAGCCGCCGCCATCAAGCGCTCTTCAAGGAAGGTCGGCCAATTTATGTCCAAATGCCCCATCTGCATGGCGTTCACATTGCTGCTGCAAAACATTCAGGGCGATTGCGAAGGCTCACTCGCAGAATACGGGTCGTCGAGCGGAGTCAGGATATCTGACGTTCCGATGTGAGTATTGGACCCAAATACCATTCGTCGAGACCGTGGCGAGAAAGTTGTCCGGTGGGCCGTGCTGAATGGCTTGCGGTCACGCTCGAGGGGCGAAGTGCCGATAACCGACTTTGTTGGAGACGCTAGTTGTTGGTAATTGTGGCGGACGGCTATGACGATCCACTTGCACTCTCAAGGCGCAGCGATCGATTCATCTGCGAGGACTTTTCTTATTCGATCGCACGCAACGGGGACAGTGGAATCGTGGTGATGTTCCCTGAAGGGCGCGCGTTGAAGGTAAGTGGCCCCGCATTGGGTTACATACGCATTCGTGTCATTGACAGTGAGGGAAAGCTACTCGGGGCGATGACTTGCAGCGACGAAGGGCGTGTCAGTTGGTCCGCTGCTGCCACCGAATGACTTCAATACACGAAGCAGAAGGTATTCAAGCGCCTGTCGGGAACGCATTCTGAGATTGCGCCAAAGGATGCAATTCATGGGGGCGCTTCCCAGGCAGCGGTCCTAGGTCGCCTGAACAATTGACTTCGTCACGGGCAGTGACGGACGGTTCTTGCATGCTTTACCGCGCGTGATGCCGTCCGTGCTCTGTTTATTGCCAGCCCTTTAGGTCGCCGGGGCCCAAGTCGCGGTACCATAGTCCCGCTTCTACTGCCCGATTGTTGAATCGCCGGGCATTTCCCGCGCCTGGCACTCGGACACCACTTGAGCCACAGTGGGCCGCGACGGCGCCGTAGCGGGTGCTGCACAGGCGCGGCCGGGGCGTTGAGCACTACCGTGGACGGTTTCCTTTTGACTGGCTTGACGGCAATGGACCGTCGGGGCAGCCTAGTTCGCTAGGTAGGGCGAACGCCTGAGGTGCCAGGTGCGGGAAGTGTCCCGGTCCCTAATCCGGCATGAGGCATGTCTCAGTGACGCGACGCGGCGAAACGGGCGACATAGATTCGAAGAGTGGCAGAGAAGAGCGCGCCTTCCAGAATACCGCCGCGGGCGCCGGCCCGCCTGGTAGCCAAGTGGAGGAGGATCGCCCTCCGACAGGCCAGTCCGCCTTGCGCGGAAAAATCGCCTCATTCGGCCCATTTCGGCTATTTGTGACCGAGAGACTGCTCGAGAAGAACGGCACTGCACTGAAGATTGGCAGCCGTGCTTTGGACCTCCTGATCATGCTACTTGAGCACGCGCCGCAAGTGGTCAGCAAGCATGACCTCATGCAGCGTGTATGGGGGAATCTAGTCGTCGATGAGGTCAGTTTACGGTTCCACGTTGCCGCCCTTCGCAAGCAACTCGGCCATGCGGGTTCCGCGGTTAGGTACATCACAAATATTCCTGGCCGCGGCTACTGCTTTGCCGGCGCAGTGAGCTGGGCGGAGGCTGGGCCGTCGTCAAAAGGGCGGCGCACGGCGGCCTCGCAGCTACCTCGCGAACCTTTGCTCATGGTGGGCCGCGACAATGCTGTTCGCGAACTCACCGCCCTCCTGAAAAAACAGCGCTTCGTATCCATCGTCGGCGCCGGAGGAATAGGCAAGACCACCATCGCCTTAACCTTGGCTTACCGAATGCTTACCGAGTTTCAGGACGGCGCCCACTTCCTCGATCTCGGTGCTGTCGAGGATTCGCGGCTGCTCGCGAGTCTGCTGGCGTCCCAGCTGGGTCTTGTGGCGGTTTCCGACCAGCCGCTGCCGGTGATTCTGGCCTTCCTGCGCGAGCGACGGATGTTGCTGGTGTTCGATAGCTGCGAACACCTCATCGAGGCCACTGCGGCGCTGGCCGAGACCATATTCTGCGATGCACCCCAAGTTCACATTCTGGTGACAAGCCGGGAAGCGCTGCGGGCCGAAGGCGAGCAGGTACATCATTTGCCACCTCTTGAGTGCCCACCCTATACGGACTCGTTGACCGCGGTACAAGCGCTGGGCTTTCCCGCGGTGCAATTGTTCGTGAAACAGGCCGCCCATAGCGTACATGCGTTCGAACTGACGGACGCCGAAGCGCCCATCGTGGCTGAGATCTGCCGCAGATTGGATGGCATCGCCCTGGCCCTGGAGCTCGCCGCCGCACGCGTTGGCGTCCATGGCGTTCGAGGCACGGCCGCATTGCTTGACAAGCAGTTCAGGCTGCTCTGGCATGGACGCCGCACCGCCCTGCCGAGGCATCAAACGCTCAGCGCCACGCTCGATTGGAGCTACAACCTGCTGACCCCGATTGAGCAACTGGTTTTACGGCGCGTCGCTGTCTTCGTCGGGGGTCTTTCTCTGGAGGCGGCGCTGGCAGTGGTCGCTGAAAGCCTCCCTCCCGCCGAATTGACAGAAACGCTCGCCACGCTGGTTGACAAATCGCTCCTGACTTCAGATCGCACCGCCGCCACCCACTATCGGCTGCTTGACACCACACGAACCTACGCGTGGCAGAAGCTCACCGAAAGCCGAGAGGATCTTAAGGTCCTACGGCGACACTGCGAGCACATGATCCTTGCCTCTGAACGCTTCGCTACCACTATTTGGGCGCCTCCTCGCCCTGAGAGTATCCATTTCTTCGCCTCGAACCTCGGTAACCTACGTGCAGCACTGGAGTGGAGCTTTTCGGCCGAGGGAGACCCAGTGCTCGGGGCGCAATTAGCGGGTGCTTCGGCATGTTTGTTTTTTCAGGCTGGGCTTTTGCCCGAGTGTGCGGCGTGGACCGAGCGTGCGCTGGGCACCCTGGACGCCCCGAGGCAAGGCACGCAACTCGAGTTGGAGCTTCTCGCCTTCTTCACCTCCTCCCTCATGGTCACGAGGGGAAATGGTCCCCCTATCCACACTGCCCTCCTCCGTGGAGTAGACATCGCCGAGCGTCTGAAGACTGGTCCGATGCAGCTATATTTCCTCCACGCGCTTTATAAGTGGCAGATTCGCAGCGGCGATCTTCGCGGCTTCAAAGAACTCACAGATCGGGTAGACACGGTAGCCAAGCAGGTCGCAGACCCTTTGGCAGATGCTATTGCACATGGCTTTTTTGCCGTTACTTGTTTTTTCACTGGCGCGAATCGTGCGGTGCGCAGCCATGGGCACATTGCACTGACCGCTCCGGTCCACCTATCCAAACTCAACCTGGCGAGTTTTGGGCATCTGCACCGAGTGCGCTCCACCTTGGCGCGCAATTTGTGGATACTCGGCTACCCCGAGCAAGGCGCCGCAACAGCGGAAGAAGCTGTCCAGGAAGCGGAGAATCTGAATCATCCCGTTACTCTGTGTTACATACTCATGTCCTGCGTCATAGTCCCTCTTGAGACCGGGGACTGGCAGAGAGCCGAAGAGTTGATCCACCGACTGACAACCATCGCGACCAAACACCACCTCTTGACCTACGCTCGCGCTTCGGTCGGCTGGCAGGGCCGCCTCGCGGTCTCGCGCGGGGACTTGTCGCGAGGAATTGAGTTATTGCAGACCGCTCTGGCGGCATTGCGCGAGGACGGTTACGAATTGTACCGACCGCCGCTAAGCGTCGCGCTGGCGGAGGGTCTTGCGAAAGCAGGTCAGCACGAACTCGCATGCAGCACGATCTGCGAGGCTGTCACCTGGGCGGAAACCCGTGGTCGCATCCTCGAATTGATCGACCTATTGCGTGTAAAGGGAGAAATCCTAACATCGATGTCGCAGCACGACACAAGCGAGGGTGAGGCATGCATGCTTCAGTCGCTTCAGCTTGCACGAGGGCCCGGGCTGCTCTCACTGGAGCTGCGTACTGGCATCAGCCTCGCAAAACTCTGGGCGGATCGGGCCCAACGCAACAAAGCACTCGAGCTTCTCGGCCCGATATTCAACCAATTCTCTGAAGGTTTCCAGACGCGCGACCTCGTTGCGGCGGAAAACCTCTTGCAGCAGCTGCGCTCGCGTAACTGAGTCGCGAACGATCGACCGCTGAAAATTGGATGACCGTCGTTCATTACCAGGGCCCGCTAATCGTTACCGCGGGGAGGTTTAGCCTCTGTCCCGGGTACCGGAGCACACTTTATGATTGTCGGGAGGCTCTCCTGTGCCTTGACAGAAGATAAGTCCATGAAGGTCGTCCGTACTCTCTTGATTTGCACCTTACTTGTGTCTGTTGTCCCGGCTGCCGATGCTCTGAATCCTGATCGCGACATACACCAGCTTGCGCACCGGTGGTGGGGCGAAAAGGAAGGATATCCCGCAAGGGCGCAAGATCTGGCACAGACCACAGATGGCTTTCTGTGGATAGCCACTGATAAGGGGCTCTTTCGATTCGACGGGGTTCGTTTTGAACGGTATGTACCGAGCTCTGGAGATACGTTTTCGAATGGTCCGTTGCGTGGCCTACTGGCGCTTCCCGATGGCAGTTTATGGATAAGCTATAGACGTGAGAACAAGATCTGTGTTTTGCGGAACAGCAACCTCAAATGCTACGGCGACGCCGACGGTATAACGTCCCTCCCTACCGCAATCGTTCAGGACCACGAAGACACGCTCTGGGCCAATACAGAGCGCGGAATCATCCGCTTCAACGGTACACGATGGGAACACATCGGCAAGGAATGGAATTTTCCCGAAGACGTACCTCACGAGAATTCAATCGTATTGTTTGTAGATAGCCACGGAACCCTCTGGGTCGGCGTCAATCATACCGTCCTCTATCTCAAACAGGGATCAAAGCGATTTGAACCGACAGGCGCATTTGCCGTATGGTCGGCCTCGATCGCCGAGGCACCGGACGGCACGATATGGTTGGCGGACAACTTTCTCTATGTCCGCACCATCAGCGCGTCCGCTCGCCCGAAATCCGTCACCACGGCTCAATGCAGGGTAGAGACGCCCGAAGGGACGCGCGCACATTGTCCCATGGAGAGTCCACCGCTATTTAAGATCAGGGGCCTGACCCGTCTTCTCTTCGACCGCAGTGGCAGTCTCTGGATGGCATCGGATATTGCCGGGGTGTTCCGCGTTGCGCATCCTGACTTGTTGAACGGGCCACCGGTTTTGAAGACCGGCGATGGCCTCCAAACATTCACTTCAAAGGATGGGTTGAGTGCCGATGACTCCATTGCCATCCTTGAAGATCGGGAGGGAAATATCTGGGTCGCAACGCGCGATGGGCTAGACCAATTCCGCGATACCACCCTGGTACCGGTGGCCCTGCCAACATCCATCTTCCAAGCCGCAATCGCACCGGCGGACAGCGGAGATATCTGGATCGCCGGCAGCTGGCACTACGTTGCACGAATTCACCCCGACGCGAGCATAATGCCGCTGACTCCCCCCGACGACTCCCCGTTCAAGCCTTATCGAGACCCTGCCGGCGTTACCTGGTTGGTGGGAAATACGCTTGGGCAATGGAAAGGCGGTAGGTTCCGAACCGTGGCTCCGGCTCCATACGCTCTTCTGGGCAGCTCTGGGTTTTGGCAAATCGCTGGGGATGGATTCGGAACACTGTGGGACTTTTCCGACGGCTTTGGCTTCCTCTCGTTGGAGCATCGCCGATGGAAAGCTTGGGCAACTCCACCGGAAGTTGCGAAGCAGCACGCTACAAGCATCTATTCCGATAGCGCGGGTCGTATCTGGGTCTCAACCTACGAGGGCGACATCATCACGATGGATAGGGGCAAGATTGCGGACTTTCCTCTCCAGCCGGATAGCCCCCTACGCTATGTGGAAGCATTTGCCGAACATGCTCCGCTAGAGATGTGGGCCGGGGGAGAAGGTGGTTTGGCTCTGATCAACCGGAATCATTTCCACCTCATCCGACCTGCAATATCAGAATCTATAGACAACGTGACGGGAATCGTCGATGCCGCCAGCGAAGGGCTTTGGCTTAATACCTCCAGCGGCGTCATTCACATCCCCAGCGATGAGGTAGGCCGGGCCTTGCGCGATCCCTCCTATCGCTTTCAATCGGAGCGATTCGACTCCTCTGATGGCCTTCCGGGGCCGCCCGTAGACGTATACCCATTTCCAAAGGCGGTCCAAGGTACCGACGGACGAATATGGTTCACGGCTGCAAGAGGCGTTGCGTGGATCGACCCGAAGAAACGGAGGAATTTGCGCAATGCGCTACCGCCGCCCGTTTCGATCACCTCAATGTCGGCGGATGGCTCGCTTCAACTGCGATTGACCGATCTACGGCTTCCTGCCCACACGGCAAACGTTCAAATCAACTACACAGCACTGAGCTTATCGGTCCCCGAGCGGGTTCGTTTTCGCTACAAATTGGAAGGAATCGACCCCGACTGGCAAGAGCCGGGGACTCGTCGCGAGGCTTTTTACACCAGGCTCGGTCCGGGTAAGTACCGATTTCGAGTGATCGCGTCCAACAACGACGGCGTTTGGAACAACTTAGGCGCGCTCCTGGATTTTACTATCCTTCCCGCGTATTACCAAACTGGTTGGTTCCGTGCTGTATGTGGGGCCGCATTTCTGCTATTGCTGTGGTTAGTCTATCAACTTCGCCTTCGGCAATTAAATCATCGGTTCCACATAGGGCTGGAAGCTGAGGTCCATGAGCGTACGCGCATCGCTCGCGACCTTCACGATACGTTGCTGCAAAGCTTCCACGGGCTCATGTTTCAATTTCAGGCGGTTCGCAACCTGTTGCCGCGCCGGCCGGATGAAGCAATGCAATCACTCGATAATGCGATCCGTGACACCGAGCGAGCGCTAGCCGAGAGCCGAGATACGATTCAAGGCCTGCGTTCCGAGGCGCTTGCGGGGGGTGACCTCGCAGAGGTGCTCATGGCTGCGAGTCGGGAATTAGGCAACTCTGGATCTGCGGAGCAAGGGCCGCCGGTCTTCGAGCTCATCCAGGAGGGCGAGCGGCGAAACCTATCTCCCACAGCCAAAAGCGAGATTTGTCGGATCGCATTCGAAATCTTGCGCAATGTGTATCGGCACGCGCACGCTACTCGGATTGAGGCGGAAATCCGATACAATGACCTCGTGCTTCGGCTCCGGATTCGTGACAACGGCAGAGGTATTGATCCCAAGATTTTGAAGGAGGGCGGAATCGGCGGACATTGGGGATTGCGGGGCATACGCGAGCGCGCTCAGCGCATTGCGGCTAGGTTGGATTTCTGGAGTGAGGTCGGAGCCGGCACTGAAGTCCAGCTAACAGTTCCCGCCGACATTGCTTACGAGACATTGCGTTACCGAGTCGCATCAAGAGTACTTCGTATGGTAAGAACTCGTGGCCGACAATCATAATCTCATTCGAATCCTTACAGTCGATGATCACCCTCTTTTGCGAAAGGGCATCGCTGCGCTGGTAAACGCGGAACCCGACCTCAAACTGGTCGCTGAGGCATCCAATGGGAAAGAGGCCATCGATGCGTTCCGGACTCATCTGCCCGATGTAACGCTCATGGATCTTCAGTTGCCGGAGGTCGACGGGGTCCAGGCAATTGAGGCTATTCGCAGAGAGTATCCTGCGGCGCGGATCATTATCCTTACAACCTATAGCGGCGATGCCCAAGTGCTGAGGGCTCTTAAGGCAGGTGCCAGAGGGTACATACTTAAAGGATACGTGCACAAGGAACTGCTCGACGCGATCCGTGCCGTCCATGCGGGACAAAAGCGAATTCCTTCGGAAATTGCCGCGGACCTGGCGGACCATGCGACTGATGAGGTGCTGACCGAGCGTGAAATTGACGTGGTGCGATTGATTGCCGCCGGCAACTCGAATAAGCAGATCGCCGACCGGCTCTCGATTGGTGAGGCCACGGTGAAGAGCCACGTGACGAACATCCTGTCCAAATTAGGCGCCAACGATCGTGCTCATGCCGTTACCATCGGTCTGAAACGCGGGATTATCAACTTGGATCTCCCCCGAAAGTAGGACTGCCCCCTCCAACTTTGAGGCGTCGCGATCTCGTTCTGGGTTCCTTATTATCCGATTTATCCGGAGGAGGTTTTGCAAAGACTATTTTCGAACTTCGCCGACGGCTGGCCGGGCGCGGGTCTCTTGCTTCAGCGTATTCTGACCGCCATCCTAGTCATTCGGCTCGGCATCCCTGATCTCACAGCCACGTCCTCCTTTTTGTCGAAGATCCCACAGATCATCGGCGTTGGTGCCGGGATACTATTCTTCGTTGGCCTATGGACTCCGATCGTGGGCGCGTTGATCGCTGTGACCCAGTTATGGATCGCTATCACCCTCGTCCATGATCCTTGGATTTCCATCGTTCTGGCGACATTCGGTGGAACCGTGGCAACGATTGGGCCTGGAGCATGGTCCATTGATGCGCGGCTTTTTGGTCGCAAACATATCGAAGCCTGAGAAAGACAACGCCAATGGAAGCCGAAAGTCGAGACGCCATCCCGGCCCGGAGATTGAGGCTGTGGGTCAACGATTTGCGGTTGTCAACTCGATTTAGGTGGGCTCACCCTTATCGCCTTCCTAGGCCACGACGGTTGAGGTGAGTCTCAGTGACACGACGCGTCGATACGTGCCACCGAAATCAGGAGCTTGAGACGAAGGAGCGCAGGACCCCCCATGCGCACGCCGAAAGCCGCTCGCACCATGGTCAGGATGAGGACGACATGCCGGCTGACGGTCCGTCTGCTTTGCGCGGGACAATCGCCTCGTTTGGTCCCTTTCGGCTGTATGCAACCGAGAGGGTCCTTGAGAAGAACGGCACGGCACTGAAAATTGGCAGCCGTGCCCTGGACATCCTGATCATGCTGCTCGAGCACGCGCCCGAAGTGGTTGGCAAACGTGACCTTATCCGGCGGGTCTGGGGGCGACTAGTCGTCGATGAAGTTAGTTTACGCTTTCACGTTTCCGCCCTTCGCAAGCAGCTGGCCGATGGGGATACCGCTTTCAGTTACGTCAAAAACATTCCCGGCCGCGGCTACTGCTTTGCCGGCGCAGTAAGCTGGACGGAGGCTGGACCGACGCCCAAAGCGGCCCAAACACCCCTCTCCCAGCTGCCTCGAAAGCCCCTGCTTATGGTCGGGCGCGACAATGCGGTTCGTGAGCTCACCACGGCGGCAAAAACACACCGCTTCGTATCCATCGTGGGGGCTGGTGGAATAGGCAAAACCACCATGGCCTTGGCATTGGCGCACCGAATGCTTGCCGAATATAACGGCGCCGTGTACTTCCTTGATCTCGGGGCCGTCGAAGACTCACGTCTACCAGCAAGTCTGCTCGCGTCCCAGCTGGGTCTTGTGGCGATATCGGAACAGCCGTTGCCGGTAATCCTCACATTTCTGCGCGAGCGGCGCGCATTGCTGGTCTTCGACAGCTGCGAGCACCTCATCGAGGCAGTCGCGACATTGACCGAGAACATTTTCCGCGAGGCGCCCGACGTTCATATTCTGGTCACCAGCCGTGAGGCACTGCGGGCCGAGGGCGAGCATGTACATCACTTGCCACCTCTTGTGTGTCCGCCGCATACAGAATCGTTGACAGCGCTACACGCCCTGGCCTTTCCGGCAGTGCAGCTCTTTGTCCAACAAGTCACCCGTAGCGGCCATGACTTCGAACTAACGGACGTCGATGCGCCCATAGTGTCCGAGATCTGTGGCAGATTGGATGGCATCGCCCTCGCCATTGAACTGGCAGCCTCATGCGTCGGCGTCCACGGCGTGGCAGGCACAGCAGCATTGCTCGACCGGCAATTCAGGTTGCACTGGCGTGGACGGCGCACCGCACTGCCGAGGCATCAAACACTCAGCGCAACGTTGGACTGGAGCTACAACCTGCTCTCCCCGACGGAGAAGCTGGTCCTACGGCGCCTGGCGGTCTTCGTCGGCGGCTTCTCTCTGGTCGCGGCCTTGGATGTAGTCGCTGAACGCATCGAACCGGCCGAACTCACAGAGACGCTTGCCACGCTCGTTGACAAATCGCTGGTGACTGCGGATGGCACCGCCCAGATGCGCTATCGGCTACTGGATACCACGCGGGCCTACGCCTGGCAGAAACTAACCGACAGTGGAGAGGATCTGAGGATCGTACGGCGCCATTGCGAACACATGATTCTCACATTGGGCCGATACGGCGCCGCGATCTGGGCGATTCCGAGCCCCGAGAGTATTGCATTCTTTGTCTTAAACCTCAGCAACCTGCGTGCGGCACTGGAGTGGAGCTTTTCGCCTGACGGAGATCGTGGACTCGGAGCGCGGCTGGTCGGTGCGGCGGCGTGTCTGTTCTTTCAGGCGGGGCTTTTGCCCGAGTGCACGGCTTGGAGCGAGCGTGCCATCGCATCCCTGGACACGTCGAGCCAAGGCACGCCCCTCGAACTGGAGCTTCTTGCTTGCTTTGCAACCTCGTACATGATCACGCGTGGCAACGTTCCCGCTGCACACACTGCCCTGCTTCGCGCATTGGACCTCGCAGAGCGCCTTAAGACAGCACCAACGCAGCAGCTGTATTTCCTCCTGGCGCTGTTCAAGTGGCAGGTTCGATGTGGAGATTTTCGTAACTTGATAGAGCTCTCCGCGCGACTCGAGAGCGTAGCCCAAGAGATATCCGACCCGGCCGCCGACGCTATCGCACATGCCTATATCGCGGCGACCAATTATCTCACTGGCTCGAATCGCGAGGTCCGCAGGCATGTGCAGATTGCACTTAGCGCACCTGTTCACCTCTCGAAGCTTAATCAGGCGAGTGTTTGGCGGATTCCCGGCATTGAAAGCACCTTGGCGGGTAGCTTGTGGTTATTAGGATACCCCGCGCAAGCGGTGGCAATGGCTGAACACGTTGTCCAGCAGGCAGAGAATCTGAATCAACCCGACGCTCTTTGCTACACCCTCATACCCTGTGTGATCATCTACATTGAGACCGGCCACTGGCAAAGGGCGGAACAGCTGATCCATCGGCTGTCGGCCACAGCAACCAAACATGAGCTCCTCACCTATGTTCGGGTTTCGGTTGGTTGGCAGGGCTCGCTTGCGGCCTCATGCGGCGACCTGTCGCGAGGGATCGAGCTGTTGCAGACCGCCCTTGCGGCTCTGCACGAGAACGGATACGAATTGTACCGACCGCACCTCAGCCTGACGCTCGCAGAGGCTCTTGCGAAGGCTGGTGAGCGCGAACTGGCGTACAGCACCATCTGCGAGGCCGTCAGCTGGGCCGAAACCCGTGATCGGGCGCTTCAATTGATTGAGCTGTGGCGCGTGAAGGGCGACATCCTTATATCGATGCCTAAGCCGGTCGGCAATGACGGCGAGGCCTGTTTGCTGCAGTCCCTTCAGCTCGCTCGGGAGCGCGGACTGCTCACATTAGAGCTGCGTGCCGGCATCAGCCTCGCAAGACTCTGGGCCGATCGCGCCCAACAGAGCAAGGCGCTCGAACTTCTCGACCCCATCGTCAGGCAATTTTCGGAAGGCTTGCAGATGCGCGACCTCGTTGCGGCCGGTAACCTCCTGCAACAGCTCCGATCTCACAATTGAGTCGCGAGAAGGCACGCTGCTGCAAACGATGTTCGAGAGGCATGTGGCGTTTGCGATGCCAGAGCCACCCGAAAGACACCGCCCAGGAACCATTGGACGCCCACTTATCGCTCTACGTGTCGCGTGTACCGTTGGTGGTCTGTTCGTCGGTTCTGCGGCCTACTCGGATACTGCGGCGGCGCCTGCAGATAACGATCCGCTCATAGAAATCACCGTGACCGCGCAGCGCCAGGTGGAGAATTCCCAAACGGTGCCGATCTCTCTGACCCATATTAGTTCGGGCGCCGCCCTCGATGCCGGGGCTGTCAGCACCGATATGCTTGCTCCACTCGTACCCGGCGTGCAGATGGGCCACGAAATAGATTCGGCCACCACATTCATTCGTGGCATCGGACCCAATTCCAACGGAACCGGCGAGGAAAGCTCGGTGGCCGTCTATCTGGATGACGTTTACATCCCAACCGGTAATGCGTCCATTTTTACGCTCAACAGTATTTCCGGCATCGATATTCTCATGGGCCCACAGGGAACTCTGTTCGGTCGCAACGCCACCGGTGGCGTCATTCAGATCCACACCAAGGACCCTCAACTCGCCTCCGGTGCCGATATTGACGTTGAGTATGGCAACTTTGGAACCTTTGCCGGCAATGCCTATGTGACCGGCCAGGTCGTTGATGATGTCGCGTCCAATTTGGCGGTCTACATCACCGACCAGCGCAATGGCTGGGGCCATGATGTCGTCACCGGACAGCCGGCGTTCACCGCGCAGGAATGGGGCATTCGCAACAAGTGGTTATGGACTCCGACCGCCGCGACACGGATTCTACTGTTGGGAGATTTTGCCTACACCCGCGGCGAAGTAGGCCTGGGCTTCAATCAGCTTCCCCAATTCGTCGCAGCCGGCGGCCACGGATATTGCCCAGGTGAAGGCGGAGACGACGGAAATCCGCAGACTTCGCCCATTGCTTTCAAATGCCCGGGCGGGCCCGGCGCCACCTTTGTCGGGTGGTACAACACCTCTGACAACGAGAATGACATCTCAGCCATCCAACACACCACCCTCGAACTCAAAGCCGAACAGAAATTGGGTTTCGCCAAAGGCGTCAGCATCACCGGCTGGCAGAATATGACTGGATTCGCGAAGTTCAATCAGGACAGTTCGGCCTACGGCGATATCGATACCAACCTGCTCCAGAGGGATCGCAATCTCAGTCAGGAGCTACAGCTGCTCAGTCCGGACGAAGCTGCCTATGCGTCGCAGTTTAACTGGATTGTCGGCGCATTCTACATGGACGACAACGCAGGCTACGGACCGAATGCGCAATTGGCGGGGGTTGCGGAAGGCTTCCCCACCGCGCTGGTTCCACCGAATTACTACGTCAACCTCACCGACAACGTCCGAACGACCTCTATTGCCGGATATCTGCAGGAAACGGCGCTCATAGCGGCGCACACGCATCTGAGCCTGGGTGGTCGTTACACGGTGGACAAGCGCCTATTCACAGGCGGCGTTTGGTTTGCTGACGCGATCCCGAAAGCTGGTGGTTTGCCGGTTTGCGATGCGGCTCCCGTCGCCTGTCCGACGACGCCGGCGACCTCCGGCGCCGCCCAGCGCTGGCCGATGGCAACCTATCGGGCGGCACTGGATCACGAATTCACCAATGACGTCATGGGCTACGTTTCCTGGAACCGCGGAGTGAAGAGCGGCCAATTCGATACGTTCGGTACTGCGTTCGGCGGCCCCGTCAATAACCCACCCGTCAGTCCCGAAGTGCTGAAATCCGTAGAGGCCGGTATTAAGAGCGAATGGCTCGATCATCATTTGCAAGCCAATCTGAGCGCATTCCACTACAACGTGCAGGACCTTCAAATGGCCATTATCGTCGCGGGTGGCACGCGATTGATCAACGCCGCCTCGGCGCAGGTCAACGGCGGTGACCTTTCCGTCAAAGTGATTCCCATGAATCACCTGACGTTGTCCGGTGGCTTATCGATCCTGTACGGCCACTATGGGCGCTTCGCGAATGCGCCAGACTATTTCCCGTCCGACGCTTATTATGCTGGGTCCAACATCACATCGCCATCCTGTGCGCCCGATGGGACGTATAGCTGCAATGCATCCACACTGGACTTGATTCGCGCCCCGCACTACGGTGCGAATGCTGCGGCGGACTACCTGATTCCGAGTTCCGCCGGCGAGTTCGATTTCAATGCGAATGTGTCCTACTCGGACTCCTACTACTGGTTCCCCGACGAGAGCATGAGGCAGCCGGTCGTGATCCTCTTCAATGCATCGATAAAATGGAGCACCCAGAGCCGCCGATATGACGTGCGGCTGTGGGGCGCCAACCTGACCGACGCGGAGTACTACTCCTACGGCTCAGAGACCATCGCTTACGGCCAGCAGTTCTCCCCCGCCCCTCCTCGCACCTTTGGAGTCACAGCGGGCATGCACTTCTAGACTTTGGCCATTTTGTACGACACATTTCGCCCATGCAGTTCCGATCGTGAGGCAGGCCGGCCGCGTCTATTAGCATGCGCAACCAAGTGTGCCTGCATTCGGGCCGCCTGGAATTCACTGTTGAAGTCGCCGCGCCGTGGTGCCGCTGGCTCCATCGTTTGCGCTCCTTGCCTCCGAAGCGATGGCTCGCGAGGCCTTCTTGGCACCCAGACCGAGCAGGCGCTCCGCATTGAGATGCGCGATCTTCGCTTTGTCATTTGCGTTGATGGGCATCCGCTCAAACATTGGGCGTGCGGCTTTAATATTCCCGTACGGATGATCCGTGGTGAAGAGAACGCGATCGATGCCGATTGTGTTCGCCATGCCCTGATAGGCCTCGTTCGACAAATTCCAGCTCTTATCTAGACCGCCCGGCTCCTGATCTGAGAACTCACCACACAGGATCCCGCCGTAGAAGTTCTCCCGCAGATACTCCTTGACGGTCCGTTTCAAACCGCCATTCTTGCCTGGCGGAAATCCATAGTCCGTCCGCCACGCCATCCAACTCAATGCTTCGAAGTGATGGCCCACGATGATCTGCAGCGCAGGAAACTGGTCGAACACCCCACCCAGGATCAGCCGGATGGCGTGTATTCCCGTATCGATGTGCCATCCGAGTCCCGCGATGGACAGCAACGCCGATACCGGCGGCGCGAAGCCGCTGTAGTAGGCATCGACCACGGGCTTGGGCGGCATTTGCGGATGCAGAAAGATCGGCACGCCGAGCGCCTCGGCGCATTCAAACACAGGCCAAAAGAATTTGTCGTCGAGGTACCGCCCGTTGACGTGGCCATTGATCAATGCACCAACAAAGCCCAGGTCGCGGACAGTGCGCTCGAGCTCGCGGGCTGCCGCCGTGGGGTCGCGCATCGGAAGCGAAGCAAATCCGAGGAAGCGGTCCGGATACTTGGCAATTGCCGCCGCGATGGCTTCGTTCGACTGTTTACTGAGCTCTTTCGCGAGTGCTGGCTCCAGGTTCTCTGGGCCCGGCACGGTGTGCGAGAGGATCTGTACGTCAATGCCGGCCTCGTCCATCAGTGCGATACGCCCCGGGCCTAGGTCATAGATACCCGCTGGAAACCCGGTCTTGGGGTCCTCTGACAGGCGTCCGCCCTTCTTCATTGCCTCGTACGCCAGCAACACCGGATCGTTTATCTTTTTGTTCGCTTCGTGTAGCGACAACAGCTTGTAGTGTTCCTCAAACGCGATAATCCTCATGGGACCATGTGTCGTGTTAATCATATAAAGTGCTCCATAGACTCGCTCAAGAGAGGCGGCACACCCCACGGCCGGGACTGCCGCGTTACTATCATCGTCAGGCCGCTCGAACCCCTCCTCCTTTGCTTCTCGACATCGCGCTACCACTGAGCAGGCGCTCCGCATTGAGGTGCGCGATCATCTCCTTGTCATTCGCGTTGGCGGGCATCTGTTCAAAGAATGCCCGCGCAGCTTTCATGCTTCCGTATGGATGGTCCGTGGTGAAAAGGACGCGATCGATGCCAATCGTGTTGGCCATGCTTAGATAGGCCTGATACGACAGACTCCAGCTCTTATCCATCGCGCCCGGTTCCTGGTTCATATACTCCCCACAGAGGATTCCGCCGTAGAAGTTCTCCCGCAGGTATTCCTTAATGGTGCGTTTTAGACCGCCATTCTTGCCTGGCGGAAATCCATAGTCCGTTCGCCACGCCATCCAACCTAGTGCTTCGAAGTGATGCCCCGTAATGATTTGCAGCGCAGGGAATCGATCGAACACTCCACCCAGGATTAAGCGGATGCAATGTATTCCCGTGTCGATGTGCCATCCGAGTCCGGCGATTGACAGAAACCCGGACACGTTGGGAGCGAAGCCGCTGTAATATGCGTCGATCACCTGCTTGGGAGGCATTTGTGGATGCAGGTAAATTGGCACGCCGAGTGCTTCGGCGCATTCAAACACCGGCCAGAAGAATTTGTCGTCAAGGTAACGGCCGTTAACGTGACCGTTGATCAATGCCCCCACAAAGCCCAGGTTGCGGACGGTACGCTCGAGCTCCCGGGCCGCTGCCGCGGGGTCTACCATCGGCAATGTCGCAAAGCCGAGAAATCGGTCCGGGTGCTGGGAGACGACCGCGGCCACCGTATCGTTCGCCTGTTTTGTTAGGTCTCTTGAGAGCGACGACTCAAGACCCTCTGCGCTCGGTGTCGCGTGCGAGAGGATCTGCACATCGATGCCAGCCTCGTCCATCAGTGCGATTCGCCCCTCGCCCAGATCAAAGATGCCTGGTGGGCATCCGGTTTTCGGGTCGTTGGGAAACACGCCGGCGTTTTTCATTCCCTCCAACATCAGTGCATAAGGATCGCGTGCCTTTCTGGCGGCTTCGTGTATTTCTCTAAGTCCGTAGTGTTCCTCAAATGCAATAATCTTTGTTGGGCCATTTCCGGTGTTAATCATAGAAAGTTCTCCAGCGATAAGTTCAAAGATGCCAACCAGAAGTGTGCGGGCTTGCCGCTGAAATGGATTTCGCCATTTAGGTGCTGCTCTGAGAGGGCGCTCTGCCAACCACCGTCCGAACAGCGGCGTGCCTGCCGCCGGAAGTGCCGGTTGCTTGACTCACAGGGAATTGACGCCGCCAGACCCCGGGGCTCGTTCCGACGATCCGACGAAAGCAGCGGCAGAGATGCGCCTGGTCGCACAAACCGCACTCGAGAGCCACGTGCGACAGCGGTGCCTGCGACGCCACCATCAATTCCTGGGCTCGCCGGATGCGTCGGTGCATGATGTAGGTGATGGGGGGCTCGCCGAAGGACTTCCGAAAGGCGCGAAAAAAGTGGCTTGTACTCAGCTGCACCATTTCCGCGAGATCAGCGACTCTGATACTGGAACCCAGTTGCTCCTCGATGTACACCCTGATGCGCTTGGCTTGCCAGGGCGCGAGGCCGCCCTGCAGATACGAATACGGTGCAGCTCCGCTTCCTTCGGCGCTCAGGTTGATTCCCAGCAGTGCCGCTGCGCGCTGAATACAACTTTTTGCCGCGCGCAGGTCGGTGTCCAGCGCGCCGTTTGCAGTAGCCAGAAGGCGGGCGAGTGCGTCGTTGCTATGGGCCGACGTTGAACTCAACATTGCACTGCTCCATGGATTGCCCGTATTCGATGGGATGCAGCCTGTGTTACTCCGCCTGTGTTTAGGAAGTGATTCGTCGTTAAAGTCCGTTAGTGGATGTCGTTGCGCTCTAGCGCCGGGTTCTCCTTTGGCGCGCAATTGGCCTCCGTAATCACATCCAGGCGCGCCTCTGGAATCGATTTACCACTGAGATCTGGCACCCATTTCTGCCTCTGGTAGCTGTGTCAAAGTCCGAGAGTTGCGATCCCGACATCCAAGACTAAGCATGAGCCCTCTTCCGTCGACCCCTTTTCCGCGCAAGCTTCTGCAAGGCGTCCCTTGCCTTCCCTCGCCGCGACGACATTCGGAAATACCACCGCCCGGCTGGGATGTGAACGCGACTTGAGTCCCGGCGTTGTGACGTTGTGACAAGCGTCTGACGGGGTTGACCCATTCTTTGTTGCTGAATCACGGCGTGGATACGCTGCTGACCCACCATCTCTACCCAGGCGCCCCCGATCGCGCCATGCGACGGTGTTAGAAGTTGTTAGACCGTGTTAGCGGCCACGGGCTGCCTGTTGATTTGGTCCGTTAGACCATCCTACGCTGCCCGCACAGTGCGATACGCGCCGCAACAAACGCTTGGAAGTGTCGTGGTCGGATGTCCGGTACAGCAAACTTGGGGAGTTGTGGAGACAGCTAGGTGGGATTACTGGAAAAAGCACTGCGTGTCAGTGGGGGTATGGATCTATGGCGGCTGACCCGGAGATTCACCCTTCATATGTCGATTACCGGGGCGCTCTGTACGGCAAGATGCAGGAATGCCCGGCTGAAGGACCTTGTCGTCGAGGGCAGTACGCAAACCCAGGACTTAGCCATTACCGGTTTCCCTGATGCAGACCTTCGAGCGCTCTATCGATCCGACTGGGTGGCGTTGGAAGGACAGGACGCTCAGCCCCTTACTGAGCGTCGAGGTTCGCCGCAGGAGTTTCGCAGTGGCCTCCAGTCCACGACTTGGGATAACTTACAGCTCGCCCACTATTGCGGCTACTTGCTTTGGAACTACATCGCGACCCCATTCATTCTTGCGGGGCCGGATTTTACGACCAAAGAGCTTCGCCGCTCCATTGCGCCCGGCGAGCGCCTCCGCCAACTCCGAGTCGAGTTCCCGGCGCGAATCGTAACTCACGCTAGCGTGCAGACGTTCTACTTTGATCAGAAATTCCTTTTGAGAAGACTCGACTACCCGGCCGCGCACGACAGCCACACGCAGATCGCTCAGATGTTCTCCGGGCATCAGCGCTTTTCCGGAATTCTTTTGCCGACGTTGTGTCGACTGCTGAACATTGGAGCCGACGGAGTGCCCGTGGCCAAACCGTCGCTGCTAGACCTGGAAATCTTCGATGCGCACTTCGAGTAAAAGTTACCTTTGGCTGGTGCTCTGGTGTGCGTGGCTCTCGCGCGACATTGACGGTCATGCGTCATAGGAGCAGCCTCTTCGGTTCGGCAGGCTGAACAATGCCGGGGTGGAGTTCGGCTCGGAGTACTCTTCCCAGCATGAGCAGGCCTCCGGCAACGGGAACACTCTAGAACCCTTATGCAACGTAAGGCAGGAGTCCGTGACGCGACGCATCGATACGTGCGAGCCCGCTTCAGAACGTGAAGGAGGCGGCTCCTCTTACGCGTCCCCGGAAGGCGGATCGCTTCGTCGCCAAGAGGGACACGATATTCCCGCGGTACGGCCATCCGCTTTGCGGGGGCAAATAGCTTCATTTGGTCCTTTTCAGCTGTATGCGACCGAGAGGGTCCTAAAGAAGAACGGTACCGCTCTGCCGGTTGGCAGCCGTGCCCTAGACATCCTGATCATGCTGCTAGAACACGCACCGGAAGTGGTCAGCAAGCGTGACCTTATCCGGCGGGTCTGGGGGCGACTAGTCGTCGATGAAGTTAGTTTACGCTTTCACGTTTCCGCCCTTCGCAAGCAACTCGGTGATGCGGGCCCCTCTGGCAGCTACGTCAAGAATATCCCCGGCCGCGGCTATTGCTTTGCCGGTGCGGTGAACTGGACGGAGGCCGAGGCTGAGCCGACGCCGAAAACGGCACGCGCAACTGTGTCGCAACTGCCTCGGGAGCCTTTGCTCATGGTGGGACGCGACAGTGCCATTCGTGAACTGACAGCTGCGCTGAAAAAGCAGCGCTTTATCTCGATCGTCGGGGCCGGAGGAATCGGCAAAACCACCATCGCTCTGGCGCTGGCGCACCGAATGCTTGCCGAATTTGACGGCGTCGTGCACTTCTTCGATCTCGGAGCTGTCGAAGATTCGCGGCTGCTCGCGAGTCTGGTTGCGTCACAACTGGGTCTCGTGGCGGCTTCGAACCAGCCTGTGCCGCTCATCCTGACATTCCTGCGCGAACGACGGATGCTACTGGTGTTCGATAGCTGCGAGCACCTCATCGAGGCAGCCGCAGCTCTGACCGAGAACATGTTTCGTGACGCACCCGGCGTGCACATTTTGGTCACGAGCCGGGAGGCACTACGGGCCGATGGCGAGCAAGTGCATCATTTGGCGCCACTCGAGTGCCCGCCCTATACAGAGTCGTTGACCGCGGCACAGGCGCTTGGCTTTCCGGCGGTACAGCTGTTCGTGAAACAGGCCACCAATACCGTCCATGGGTTCGAACTGACGGACACCGACGCGCCGATCGTGGCCGAGATTTGCCGTAGTCTGGATGGTATCGCGCTTGCTGTCGAGCTTGCGGCATCCCGTGTCGGTGTTCATGGAGTTCAAGGCACGGCATCGTTACTGGACAAGCAGTTCCGATTGCTCTGGCACGGTCGCCGCACGGCACTACCTAGACATCAAACGCTCCGCGCGACTCTGGATTGGAGTTACAACCTATTATCCGGAGCTGAACAGCTCGTTTTACGGCGCCTCGCTGTATTCGTTGGTCGATTTTCTCTCCAAGCGGCCCTGGATGTCGTCGCCGAAGGCCTCAGCCCAGCCGAGCTCACAGAGACACTCGCCATGCTCGTCGACAAATCGCTTCTGACCTCAGATCGGACGACTTCAATGAGCTATCGGCTGCTCGACACCACACGGGCCTACGCGTGGCAGAGGCTCACAGATAGCGGAGAGGAGGTGAATATTTTGCGACGCCACTGCCAGTACATGGTTCACGCGATGGGCCGGTTCGGAGCCACAATCTGGGCGCTTCCGAGCCCCGAGAGCATCGATTTTGTTGTCCTGAATGTAAACAATCTGAGAGCTGCGCTGGATTGGAGCTTTTCGGCTCACGGAGATACCAAGCTCGGAGCGGAGCTCACCGCTGCATCCGCATGTTTGTTCCATAGCGCGGGTCTGTCGGCCGAATGCGCAAAGTGGACCGAACGTGCAATGGATACCCTTGACACCTTCAGCGAATGCACGCCGCTTGAGCTGGAGATTCTCGCCTGCTTCGCCTCCTCATTTATAGAGACGAGAGGAAGTCTCCCCGCCACACACGCCGCCCTCGTTCGTGGGCTGTACATTGCGGAGCGCCTCCAGATCGCGCCGATGCAGCTATATCTCCTCCAAATGATGTATAGGTGGCAGATTCGAAGCGGAGATCATCGAGGGATACGAGAACTGACAGAGCGGATCGAAACAGTAACCAAACAATTTGCCGACCCGCTAGCGGAAGCCATCGCGCATAGCTCGTTTGCCGTTACGTACCATTTGACCGGGGACAATCATCGGGTTCCGGGACACGCGCGGATTGCGCTTTCCGCCCCTCCGTTTCGTTTGTCGAAACTCAACCTGATGCATTTCGGCCAATTACACGGGGTACGATCGGTCGTGGGGCGTAACTTGTGGGTACTCGGATTCGCCGAGCAAGCGACGGCAACCAATGAAGAAGTGGTCCAGGAGGTGGTAAAACTGGATGGTCCCCAACCTCTTTGCCCCGTGCTTGTGTCCGGCGTAGAGGTCCCCTTTGAGATCGGTGACTGGAAAAGAGCGGAAGAGCTGATCCATCGGTTATCGTCCATTGCGACCAAACACCACCTGTCCAGCTACGTTCGGGTTTCGCTTGGCTGGCAGGGTCGACTAGCGGTCTCGCGCGGAGACCTAGCGCGTGGAATCGAGTTATTGCGGAGCGCCATCGCGGCTCTGCATGAGGACGGCTACGAATTTCATCGACCGCACTTCAGCCTGACGCTGGCCGAGGGGCTTGAATCGGCTGGCCAACATGAGCTCGCCCATAGCACGATCTGCGAGGCCGTGGTTTGGGCTGAAACACGTTCTCGCACGCTCCACTTCATAGACCTGTTACGCGCGAAGGGCGACATACTAACTTCGACCGCGGCCAGTGAAGCAGAGGCATGCTTGCTTGAGTCGCTTGAGCTTGCGCGGCAGCGGGGACTACTCGCCTTAGAGCTCCGTGCTGGCATCAGCCTTGCGAGACTCTGGGCTGATCGCGCTCAACGAGACAAGGCGCTCGGGCTTCTCGAGCCGATCTTCAGCCGATTCTCTGAGGGCTTCCAGACACGGGATTTAGTTACGGCGACAAATCTCTTGCAGCAACTTCGGTCTCGCAACTGAGACGTCGTCTCGCATGATCATGGGAACCGCCTTCCGCTCAACGCCCAAAGGCTCGAGAGCGTATTTCGCCACGTTCCTATTGCCGCTGGTCGCGATGGCCCATGGCATCTGGGTTCGCGTCAGGTGCTCAAGCAAAGGCACCGCGCTCAGGCTCGCGCGCGAGGATACGTACCTACAAACGGCGCATGAAGAAGTCAATCACTAACGGAATGGAACTGGTCCACTCAATACTGAATATGGACCGTCGAATGACGTGTGTATTCGGAACTGAAATCACCCGGTGTAAGCACCAGGGCAAGATCATGACCAGCGTTCATGACGTGACCTATCACCTCTTACGCAAGCAAGGCGTCACCTCAGTCTTCGGCAATCCCGGATCAAACGAGTTGCCGTTCCTGAGGGATTTCCCGGCCGACTTCCGCTATTACCTCGGGCTGCACGAGGGTGTGGTAGTGGGCATGGCTGACGGGTATGCCCAGGCGACTGGCAAGCCTGCGCTCGTCAATCTCCACTCGGCCGCTGGCACCGGCAATGGCATGGGGGCGCTCGCCAATGCCTGCAGCGCCCATACCCCGCTGATCGTCACGGCTGGCCAGCAGACACGCGTCATGATGAGTGTCGAGGCATTGTTGACCAATCTGGACTCCACTCAACTGCCGCGACCCCTGGTGAAGTGGAGCTGTGAGCCGTCGACCGCCCAGGATGTGCCGCTGGCGATGAGCCGGGCGCTGCATATGGCGGTGTTGCCGCCCTCCGGGCCGGTCTATGTCTCCGTACCCTATGATGACTGGGCGGCGGAGGCAGATCCGCAATCCTGGGCTCTCTTCGAGCGTCAGGTTAGTGCGGTCGGCTCATTCGATGGTCCATCCCTGTCGCGCGTCGTCGACCGTCTGAATGCCGCTGAGCGTCCCGTGCTCGTCCTGGGACCGGAGGTCGACGCCTGCCGCGCCAATGCTCATGCCGTTCGCCTGGCCGAGAAGCTCCACGCCCCAGTCTGGGTAGCTCCGTCGGCGCCGCGCTGCCCGTTCTCAACCACCCATCCAAACTTCAGGGGTCTGCTGCCCGCCTCGATCAAGGGGATCTCGGCAACGCTGAGCGGGCACGACCTGATCCTTGTGGTCGGCGCGCCCGTCTTTCGCTACCACCAATACGAGCCGGGGGCATATCTCCCCGCAGGGGCTGCGCTTCTTGCCATAACCTCCGACCCGCAAGAGGCGGCCCGCGCGCGGGTAGGTGATGCGATCGTGGGGAACATCCATGCGACCCTCCAGGCACTGGCCGACACTGTGCGTCAGTCGCATCGCCCGTCGCCCACGCCGCTGGCACAAACTGCGCCCGCCGAGATCGGCCCGGGGCTCTTGTCGCCCGAAACAGTGTTCAATGTCATCGCTGACACGGCGCCCCGCGACGCCATCTACCTCAACGAGTCGACCTCGACGACCGACTTCCTATGGCAGCGATTGCCTATGCAGGAACAAGGCAGCTACTACTTCGCAGCGGCTGGCGGCCTTGGCTTCGCCATGCCTGTGGCTCTTGGCGTCCAGCTCGCTGAGCCATCGCGGCGCGTGATCGCCATTGTCGGCGATGGGTCGGCCAATTACAGCATCACCGCCCTCTGGACCGCCGCCCGCTACAAGATCCCCGTGGTGTTCCTGATCTTGAACAACGGCACCTATGGTGCCCTGCGTTGGTTTGCGGAGGTATTGAAAGTGGAAGGGGTGCCCGAGCTTGACCTGCCGGGTATCGACTTTGTCACGCTCGCCAAGGGCTATGGCGTGCAGAGTATGCGGGCCACCACGGCCAACGACTTGAAGCAGGCGCTCGCGGCCGCGCTGCGCTCGCAAACCCCAACCCTGATCGAAGTGCCGACCCACGCCGAGGGCTTCTGAGTAGTTCCTGACAATCTTGCGCACACCGTTTCAAAAGGGCCCGCAGGTCATACCGTACGATAGCCCATAGGGCCTTGGATTGTTTGCGTCGAAACTTTCGCGAGGGCATCATGGTTGCCTCTGTCGGCACAGGGACATCGGGGCTCCCCTCCCCTACGGCTCAAAGCGAATAACATGAGTTCCTCTGCCTCGAGCGAGACCGTCGCCGCCTCGCCGCCGGGGCAAGCCGCTTCCGCGTGGGCTCCGTTTCGCCATCGAACATTCACGATCATCTGGGTGGCGACGGTTGTATCCAACGTCGGCGGTTGGATGTACAGCGTGGCCTGCGGCTGGCTCATGACCAGCCTCGATCCCAACCCGCTGACCGTGTCCCTGGTGCAAGTGGCAAACAGTCTGCCGATGTTTCTGTTCGCCATTCCGGCCGGCGCGCTCGTAGACATCGTGGATCGACGGCTATTTCTCATAATCGGCGAGAGCGCCGTGACCCTCACATCGACCGCCTTCGCCGCTTTGGTTTGGTTTCATCTCATAACGCCGGTCAGCTTGCTGATATTCACATTTTTCGTCACTGTCGCGTCGGCCGTCACGGCTCCGGCCTGGCAAGCGGTCGTGCCTCAGCTCGTGCCCAAATCAGAAATGCCGGCGGCCATCGCGGCGAACAGCGTCGGAATCAACGTGAGCCGTGCCCTCGGGCCTGCGCTCGGCGGCGTCGTGACCGCAACGCTGGGCATCGTCGCCCCGTTTTGGTTCAATGGAATCAGCAACGTGGGTGTCGTCGCGGCTCTCATCCGCTGGCGGGAGCCAAAGGGAAGTGGGCACTTGCTGCCTCCGGAGACCTTCGGCGCCGCGATGCGCACCGGGTTGAGGCATGCTCGCTACAACACGCATTTGCGATCAACGCTGATCCGCACAGTCGGATTTTTCGTCTTTGCCAGCGCTTATTGGGCGTTGATGCCCCTGGTCGCGCGCAGGCAAATCGCGGGCAGCCCGGCATTGTACGGGTCCCTGCTCGCAGTAATCGGCGCAGCCGCCGTCGCGGGAGCCTTCCTGCTCCGGCCGCTACGCGCGAGATTGGGGGCGGATCGGCTTCTGGCAACGGCCACGGTAGCGACCGCCGCCGCTACGGCGTTGTTTGGGCTCGCGCATCACGCCGCAACCGCCCTGGCCGCCAGTGTGTTGGCCGGCGCGTCCTGGATCGCGGGGGTCTCGAGCCTCAACGTCTCAGCGCAAGTCGCGCTGCCCGAGTGGGTGCGCGGCCGCGGTCTGGCCATGTACGTCACCATCATGTTTGGCGCACTGAGCCTCGGAAGCGCGATTTGGGGCGAGGTCGCCAGCATCGCCGGGTTGCCGACCGCCCTTTATGCGGCGGCCGCCGGCGCCTTGATCGCAATCCCGCTCACCTGGCACTGGAAGTTGCAGACAGGGGCGGCTGTCGATCTGACCCCGTCAATGGCGTGGCCTGAACCGATCACGACCCGAGAGATAGAACCCGACCGCGGACCGGTACTGGTGACGGTCGAATACCGGATCGAGCCGAAACATCGCGAGCAGTTTCTGCGCGCCATGAGCCGCATTGCACGGTCGTTGCGCAGAGACGGCGCGTACGATTTCGGCATATTCGAGGATCCTGCCGACGACGGCCGTTTCGTAGAGACCTTCATGACGGACTCCTGGCTCGATCACATGCGACTGCATCAACGTATAACCAACGCGGATACCGAGGAGGAGCGGGCTGTGCGCCGCCTCCAAGTGGGCGGCGAGCCCAAGACGACGCATCTGATTCTTGCTCAGCCACGCGAGTAAGCCGTTCGGCGCCCTGGCCGAACTTCGTGGATTAAAGGCTGACAGGCCTCATAGTGTGATCTGGATATGCGCGCTGAAGATCACCGTGTCGGGGCGTTCCGAATATCCGCCAGGTCGCACAGCGTATTGAAGGGCAGGTCGCACGAGGAGCCAAGGCATCGCCTGGCAGGTGTAGTTGAGTTCGATGAGTTGTTCGTTGGTCTGACCTGGCTTGCCGTCGCCCTCTTCCGCAGCGCGCACCGCCGCGTTGATGTTGGCCTGCATCCAGCCAAGGCTCACCCAGTCGTCGTGACGCGCGGGCGTCGGCCCACGCCAGCTCAGGCCGGTTTCGTAGTAAGTGTGGAACAAACCCGTATCCGAATCGGCGAGCGAGGCAACCGCGAACACCGAGAGGCCCCGCACGGTGCCGGGCGTGGGTTTCCATATCTGTTGCGCGCCTTGAATGTAACCACCCGTACGTCCGCTGACTTTTCGGGTCGGATCGGCGACATCCGTTACTGTCGAACTGTCGTAGTAGGCTTCAATTTTGTAGGTGCCCGCATAGTCCTCCGGTGTCTTGCCGTGCACATAGCCCACCTCCATGGGCACGATCACACCTGTCGTATTGCTGAAATCAAGATTGAAGCCTTGACTGTGCTCTTTACGGTCGGGGGTTACATCGTACGCGCCGACTTGCGCGTACCAGCCGGATGAAGAAGCCGCCCATTTGAGGCGCGTTCCCCAGCCCCCGGTCGGCGAATCGAGCCAACCGGATCCATAGAGCGGCCCCAGGGGGTGGCCGCAGGTGCCATTGGTATTGAAGTTGCACACGTACGGCAACCCGCCAAAGTCATTCCCCATGGAGTAAAAGCCGCCCTTGACGTTGAGGCGGTTGGACAAAAACGAGCGCTCGTAGCTCACCTCATCCAGCCGGAAGTTCTGTCCCTGCCCCCAGTACGCCTGATCCTGAATATACGCACCCGTATTCTGTTGCGCGGCGGTTCCGACTCTGTCGGACAGCAGGATCCGAAGCACTCCTGCATCCGCCCACCCCAGTTTTCTGAGGTTCAATACGGCGCCGAAATCCAGCTCCTGAGCGTACGTCCAGCCCGTACCCTTATAGCCGCGGTCATTCCAGGCCGGCTCACCGATGTATTGCGCGATGAACGTCACGCCCTCCTCCGCAAGAATCTGCCGCGGCTCCCAACTACCAAACAACGGCTGCTGCAGGACCTTGTCAAGCGGCTCGTCGCGTTCATCAGGAGGCTTCATTTCATTACCATACGTCGTGAGCGACGCGGGGGGTTCGGCCGAGTGCGCCGAGTGCCAGCCGAGCGTCAGCGTAGCGATGAGAAGTACTGTTCTTCGGTAGGTCATGGATGAGTACTCCGCCGCCGCCATAGTCTCCAGAGGCCGAGGGTGACGAGCGCCAACCCGGCAAGGATCAACACGCCATCTGCGACCGG
>Ga0210391_10000446_pt1 | contig 44270 bp, 37 predicted proteins | sample IncBWC12OmetaG_FD_160573 | JGI IMG/M metagenome (GOLD analysis project Ga0210391, IMG submission 160573) | Forest soil microbial communities from Barre Woods Harvard Forest LTER site, Petersham, Massachusetts, United States - Inc-BW-C-12-O ...
AGCGCAGTGCTTCGACGGGATCGAGCTTCGCCGCTTTCATCGCGGGCCAAACACCAAAAATCAGCCCAATGCTTACGCTGACAAGGATGCCGGTGGCTGCCGCCCATATCGGCACGCTGCCGGGCCACTTCAATCCTAGACGCACAAGGATCACCAATCCGTTCACCAGAACGAGCGCAATGACGCCACCGGCTCCGGTCAGCGTCATGGCCTCGAGCAGGAATTGCCAAGTAATGTCTTTGCTCTTGGCACCGATGGCTTTGCGGATGCCGATTTCGCGCGTCCGCTCCGTCACGCTAACGAGCATGATGTTCATGACGCCTACGCCGCCGATGAGCAAGCCGATGCCGCTGAGGACGACCGTGGCGAGAGCAACCATGCCGAGAATGCTGTGGAACTGCTCGATTTCCTGCTGCGAAGTGTTGATCGAAAAATTGTTTCTGCCCTCGTAGGGAACGTTGCGGCGGCGGCGGAGAACTTCCGTTGCTTGGTCTACCGCTTGATCGAGTTGGTTCGGAAAGGCTTGAAAACGGATCTGGTTTTCGTAGGCGCCAGGATAAATTTTGTGGAACGTGTTGTAGGGAATCAGGACGCGCTTATCTTCATCGTCCGCGCCGAACATACCTTTGGGCTTTTCGACTACACCGATCACGCGGAACGGCGAGCCATCGATCATGACGTCTTTTCCGACAGGCGAACCCTCGGGAAAGAGCACGGGCGCGGCGTTTTCGCCAAGCATGACGACTTTTTCACGATGAAGGTCATCGCCTTCGCTGATGAAGCGGCCTTCGAGAGTTGAGGCGTTCGCATAGACCTGGCCGAAATTCGGCTGCACGCCCCGGAAATCGATGGAAGTTACTTCGCCGGATTTTGTGCGCACTCTGTGGTCTTGCTCCCACCATGTGAGAAAAACCGTGACATCTTTAATTGCGGGACAACGCTCTTGAAGGGCGACGGCATCTTCAAGCGTTAGAGGCTTGCGCTCGCGTTCGTCCTTGGGACGGCGACCGCCGTTATGCGGACCTTGCTCGAAGCGCGAGACAAAGCCCGTGTCAGCGCCGTACTGCTTGATGTTTTCCTGAACTTGCGCGTCGAAGCCGGTGATCAGAGCGGCGACGAGCATGATCACGCTAACGCCGAGGACCACTCCAAAAACGGTGAGGCAGCTGCGCAGTTTGTGTGCGCGGAGCGTGTCCATGGCTTGTTTCAGATTTTCGCCGTGTTGCTGTGCCATTGTTGTTTTGCGTGACCCCGGTTGCAGGGTCAACGGTCCTCAGCCATCCGCCCGCAGGGCTTCGATGGGATCAAGTTTTGCCGCGCGCATCGCAGGGTAAATTCCGAAAAAGAGGCCAACCCCAGTCGAAACACTGAGCGAAAGAATTACGGCGCTCATGGGCGTACGCATAGGAATCGATGTCGCGGCGCGGGCGGCGGCGACGACTATGTAGGCCAAAACAATTCCGATCATGCCGCCCATGGCAGCCAACACCGCGGATTCCGTCACAAATTGAAGGATGATGTGTTTCTTTCTCGCGCCGAGAGAACGCCGCAGACCGATCTCTCGGGTGCGTTCGGTGACGCTGGCGAGCATGATATTCATGATCACGATTCCGCCAACGACCAGGAACACGGCCGTCAAACCAACGGCGACCATGAAGATGTTTCCCGTCAGTTGCTTAAAGAGGCCCATGATGGAATCCGAGCCGATGATTCCGAAACCGTCGGGCGAATCCCAAGTTTGGTGGCGCCAGGCGCGCAAGAGCATGCGCGCTTCGTCTTCAGAGGAGGCCATCATCTCGGCGTTGCCTGCCTGCATGAAGAGGGTGAGCGAATCCCTTTGGTTGCCCCATTCCTTGGAATAGGTGCCAAGAGGGATATACATGAAGCGATCCTGCGATTGTCCGAAGGCGCTGCCGATGACAGTCGCGACGCCAACGACCGTATAACTGTGAGAACCCGCGCGGATGGTCTTGCCTATGGGGTCGGTGTTGTAGAAAAATTTTCTTACCAAGTCTGCGCCGATGAAGGCTACCGGCGAGTGATGTGTTTCATCCGCCTCTGTGAGAAATCGGCCCGAGGCGACGGTCACGCTGCGAACGTCGGAATAGTTGGGCGTAACGCCTTCGATGTTCACATCTTCGAGAAGTTCGTTTCCGGAGCGCACATCGGAAGAGGTGCCGAGCACGGCGGCGATTTGGCTCGTGGTGCGCATTCCTTCTTTAAGCTTGGAGAACTCATCCTGGGTAATGAGCGGGCGCTTTTGCGCTTTGATCCATTCGTCATTGCTGGTGATAATGCCAAAACGGGTTAGAACGTAAACATTCGCACCGAGGTTGGCGACCTTGTCCGCAACGTAGAAAGTGAGGCCGTTGACGACGCTCATGACCGCGACGAGGGTGGTGACTGCCAGGATAACTCCCAGTAACGTCAAGAAACTACGCAGCTTATGGGCGCGGAGGGCGTCGAGAGACAGTTTGAAAGTCTCCATCACGGTGACAGCCGCTCTGCGGAATCTGTTCAGGGAAAAAGGCGCAGCGGTTGTCTTCGGGATCAGCCGCCCGATGCTGCCCAATCGTTCAATAGGTGCTACGCCCAAACAGGCCTCCGCTTGCATAAGGTAATACGGGGAAGAGGGTCGATTCGTTCCCGATATATAGACGTGGGGAAGGGCTATTTGCTTTCATTAAATCTTGGCAACTTTGCATTGCGACTCATTCTAAAGGACTTAGACGGCGTTCGCTAGAAATTGTTAGAAGAGCCGTAGAGCCATAACCAGAGCACCGCAACCAAAAGGAACAAAGGCAGCAGGTTCTATTTGTTTTCCGGGACTTACAGTTGACTCGAAGGCGGAGCCATTCCTGTCTGGAGTGCAACAATTGTCCTGGCGCAAGAATCAGAATTAAGATGTGCTAGCGGGAACCTTCCCGCTTGACGGTATGCATTTGCGAACCCTTATTCTCGTCGCCGGTCTGCTCTCGGCTTTTGCAGCCACCTCTTTGGCTCAGGAGGCCGCTGCGCCTACGCCTCCTCAGACAGAGGCTGAAAAGAAGGCCTTGCTGGACTTGGTTCTGGTCAATGAAAAGAAGGGCGACCAGGCCATGAATTTCTACGAACGTATGGAACGCGTGGAGTTGCTTAAGAACCTGGGTGATCCGCAGCCTGGCGATATCAAGATCTCCCGAGTCGTCCCCACAGGCACCGGTGTCGACCACATTCCCATCGGCCCGGATGGCATGCCTGCAGACCCTGACGCTTATCATGCCGAGCTTGTGAAGCTCGAGAAGGCACTTTCTTGGGCTGGGGACGATGGGCACGCCCAGCATGACGCTTACGACAAAATCGCCAAGAAGCAAAAGGAGCGGGACGATCTGATTGACGCCACGCGCACCGCTTTCCTCTACACATATCTATCCTCGGAAACGCGAGCGGGCCGCGTGCTTTACAAATACAGCATGGAACCGAACCCCGCTTACAAGGCTACTTCGCGCACCACCGCTATTTTTGCGAAGGTGCGGGGGTTTGTGTGGATCGATCCTGAAGCGGGGCAGCTCGCGCGGGTGGAGGGCGAAGTCACTGGCGACATCACGGTCGGGTTGTTCCTGGCGAAAGTAAATAAGGGCAGCCACTTCATGCAGGAGCGTTATGAAATGCTCCCTGGTTTATGGATGCCGTCGTTTTCGCAGTATGACTTCGACGGCAGAAAACTCTTCAGCACTATTTCTCTCCACGAACGGACTTTCTATAGCCAATACCGGCGCATTGGCCCCCCCAAAGAAGCCCTGGCGATGATTCGTGCCGAATTAGGCAAGCCAGGTGGCCCCGTCGCGGATCGCTGAAACTTTGTCCTGTATACTGGGTTTAAGGTACTAGAACTATCCCCGGCCCTCGAAACCATCGGAGGCTTTATGACCCGGTTATACAATTTTTGGAGTGCTCTCGCGTTCTGCGGGATGATTAGCTGTTCCACGTGTTTTGCGCAGAATCCTGCTCCAGCGAGCTCTTCGGCATCGAGTCCCGCCCCGGCAACTTCGCCAACCCCGACAGCAGATTCAACGGCGCCTGGCGCACCTGACGCAAAAAAGACCAAAAAAGTTTGGACGAATGAGGACGTCAACGGATTGACTGGCCCTATTTCGGTGGTCGGAAATTCGAAAAACCTTGAGAAAACGGGTACAGGTGCAAAGGCAGACCCGCAATACATCGCGAATACGAAGAAAGAGCTTGCGAAGCTCCGGTCGCAGCTGGATGACGCCGACAAGCAGCTCGCAGATCTCAAAGACTTCAGCGAAGGGAAGGCTGCCACCACTTCCAGCGGCTACCAGATCAATAAAGGCTATAACCGCGAGCCGGTGGATCAGCAAATTACGGGACTGCAGGATAAGAAAAAGCAACTTCAAGACAAGATCGATGCGCTGCTCGATGAAGCTCGCAAGAAGGGTGTGGAACCAGGCGACCTGCGATAACCGCGTCTGAATTCTTGTAACGAGCTGGGTCAGTTTCGCTATTCTCTTCGACAACGGTTTCAGGGCGAAGTAAAATTTGCAGGCCCGATTGGTGCGGGCAACTATGGTCCGTCGTTGGTACGCCTTTCGAGTCTTTCCCCTGTCACTTGTTCTTATCGCTGCGGTCTGGCTAGCTGCATTCGCTTCAAATTCTGCTGGTGCGCAAAACGCCGTTGATCTCGCGGGAAGTCCTGTCGATCCGCTCAAATCGGCCGGCGGAAAGATTGTCGTGTTGGTCTTTGTGCGCACGGATTGCCCAGTTTCAAATCGCTATGCGCCCGCAATCCAGAAACTAAGTGCGTCGTTGTCCGGCAAGGTGGCGTTTTGGCTGGTTTATCCGAGCAAATCGGAGTCCGCGGAAATGATTCGCAAACACGAACTGGAGTACGGCTACAAAATTCCGGCGCTGCGCGATCCGCAGCATGTGCTGGTGAAAGAGAGCCAGGTGGAAATCACGCCGGAAGTTGCCGTGTTTGCCCCGCACGGACATCTCGTCTACCACGGCAGGATTGACAATCTTTATGAGGATATTGGACGAACGCGCAGCGTTGCTACAACACATGAGTTAGAGGATGCGATTGCTGCGGCGCTTAACGGCAAAAGTTTGGATGTGAGCGCGACTCACGGCGTGGGATGTTACATTTCGGACGTGGAATGACGCGCGCGTCGCAAACCTTTTCTGGATTGCTGCTTGTGTTCGCCGTGGCTTCTGCCGCGTTCGCGGCGCACCACGGCGTAGCTAAGCGTCAATCAGCGCTGAAACCTGCGGCTTTGCAGACGCGAGTTACGTTTAACCACGATGTTGCCCCGATTATTTTTCGAAATTGCGCGCAGTGCCATCATCCTGGCGAGGCGGGACCTTTCTCGCTGCTTAGCTATGCGGACGTAAAAACGCACGCGCGGCAGATTGCGTTCGTCACAAGCAAACACATCATGCCGCCGTGGCTTCCAGAACCGAGCGAGCTGAAGTTTGCGGACGAGCTTCGTTTGACCGACGCGGAAATCGCGACGATTCAAAGATGGGTGGACCAGGGCGAGATCGAAGGCAATCCATCGGATCTTCCACCTCAGCCGACTTTTAGCACGGGCTGGCAACTTGGCAAGCCGGACGCGATCGTTCGAGCCACGAAACCGTATTTGCTTCCAGCGGGCGGGAGCGATTCGTATTGGAATTTTGTATTTCGGACGCCGGTGCACAGCTCGCGATGGTTGAAGGCAATCGAAATACGGCCCGGCGATAAGCGGCTGGTACATCATGCGAACGTTTTGGTAGACCGCGAAGAAAATGGGCGCAGGCTTGAAAAGGAGCCAGGGGCGGGATTTGGCGGAATGGAACTTGTCATTGAGTCAGAAGCGTTTGATCCGGACAGCCATTTTCTTTTCTGGAAGCCGGGCTCTCCGCCGTATGTCGAGCCGGACGGAATGGCATTGCGGCTGGACAAGAACACCGATCTAGTTTTGAACACGCATTTCCAGCCCTCGGGGAAGCCTGAACCGATGCAACCGACGCTGGGACTGTATTTCACGGACAAGCCGGCGACGATGCATCCTATCCTGCTGCAACTCGATAATGACCGCATGCTGGACATTCCGGCCGGTGAGAAAACTTTTTTGGTCTCCGACGATTTCACGTTGCCCGTGGATGCCAGCGTTTTGGCTATTTATCCGCACGCGCACTACCTCGGAAAAAATCTGCTCGGGTTCGTAACTCTGCCGGACGGCACGAAGAAAACGCTGATTCACATTGGCAACTGGGATTTGAATTGGCAGGCTGTCTATCGGTATTCCGAGCCCGTGGACTTGCCTGCGGGAACGACGATTTCGATGCGCTTCACGTATGACAACTCGGCAGACAATATTCGGAATCCGAACCAGCCGCCTAAACGTGTGGTGGCTGGCAACCGAGCAAGCGATGAGATGGCGCATTTGTGGCTGCAGGTGCTGCCTAAGGAATCTGCCGAAGGCACCACCGATCCTCGTGTGGCGATCCAGGAGGCGCTGGCCCTGCACCACATCCAAAATGATCCAGGGGATTTCGAGGCGCACTACAACCTCGCGGCTCTCTTCCAAATGAAAGGGAATCTCTCTGGGGCGGTGCTGCAGTTCACGCAAGCTGTTCGCCTGCGCCCCGATGATCCGACCGCTAACAATGCGCTGGGCGCCGTGCTTTTGGCGAGCGGCAACGTGGATGGAGCCATCGGTTATCTGAAGACCGCGCTAGCGGGTCGTCCCGATTATTTCGATGCGCACTACAACCTCGGGAATGCGTTGGCGTCGCAGGGCGACTTCCCGGGCGCGCTTTTGCATTTCCGCGCGGCGGTGCGGCTGAATCCTCAGGATGCAGGTGCCGAGGCAAATCTGGGCAGCGCGCTGGCGGAGACTGGAAACTTAAGAGAGGCACGGCTGCATTTCGAACGTGCCTTGGTGATAGACCCAAAGAATGAACTGGCCCGCGAAAACCTCGAGCAATTGAACCGCGACTCGCACGATCATCCGAATTAGTTTGCATCTCTCATCAGGCGCGAAGGGCGGGGCCCTTACAGGATAAACAATCCCGCCCCTACAAAAGATTCTTGGCGCTTGGCTCTTTGTTGGCGAGAAATGCGCGCGGATGGGTGCGCCGCGCGGGCGATGAACTGGAGTTTGGCGCATATCCGCTAGCCAACTCTTTTATGGACTTCGTCGTCAAAGTGTCCAGGCTGTTATTATTTCCAAGCGCTTGGGGCATTTGCCGAACCAGTCACGCAACCTTTTCTGTTTGAGTGTGTTTCGTAAAAACATCGAACGCGGAAATCATGAAACACGTGCTGCCCAGCTTCGTGTATCGTAACGCGATTCTCGTTGTTCTGATCCTCGGCCAAGCGTCCTCGATGGCGACGAGCGGGACTTCGCGCCGCCTTTCCCCTGAAGATCGCGAGCAAATATTTGAAAAAGTCTGGAAAGACATCGATGTGCATTACTACGATCCGGAATTCGGCGGCGTAAAATGGCAGGAAATTCACCAGCGCTATTTGCCGCTGGTGAAGGCGGCTAAAGACGACAAGGATTTTTATTCGATTGTCGACCGCATGACCGCGGAACTGCACGACGCGCACACACGTTTTAGTTCGCCGGAGCAATGGGAGAATCGGAAGAAACATCGGGGAGTAAGCGTTGGCTTCCGGGCCGGTTATGTAGAAGACAAGATTGCCGTGCTAGATGTATTCCCCGACAGCAACGCTGCGCACGCGGGGATTCAGCCGGGAATGATTGTGACTGCGCTGGATGGACAGCCGATTGCTGAACGCCTGGCTGAAGCGGCGCCGAAAGTGTTGCCATCTTCCACCGAACGAGTAACCAAGCTGCGCATCCTCAGCAGTGTATTTGCAGGTTCGCTAGAGACTCCATTTACTGCGAGTCTCGATCGCGCTAATGGTTCTTCCTTGGACGTCAAATTTGCACGGCAGACTCTTTCCACGGAACCTCGCGTTACTACTGCAAAATTGTCTTCGGGCTTCGGATACATCCGTTTCGACGAGTTTCATCCCTCGCTGGTGAAAGATTTTAAGGCGGCCGTCGAGAATCTGCGCACTACACCAGGGCTGATTCTGGATCTTCGCGGGAATCGCGGCGGCGTTGGGGCGACATTGGAAGCCATGGCGAGATTATTTTTCGACAATAAGACTCTGTTCGAACGGAGAATGAGCAGAAAGCAGGTTACAGCTTCCGAGCGCGACGGCCACCGAACCAAAGAAACACAGGTCTTCGTAGGCAAGAATGGAGGACAGGTCTATTCCGGCCCGGTGGTGATTCTCGTGAGCGAATATTCGGCTAGCGCGGCGGAAGTTTTTGCGGCGGGTATGCAGGACTCCGGGCGCGCGAAGCTGATGGGCAGTCCGTCGTGCGGCTGCGTGCTGGGCATCACACATGACAGGGTCATGAAAGGCGGCGGTGTGCTGGAAATCAGCGAAGTGCTCTGGTTTTCTCCGAAAGACCGCAAGCTCGAGGGCGAAGGCGTGATTCCGGATAGGGTGGCCGCGCCGACGATTACTTCGCTGCGAGAAAAGCGTGATTTGGTTTTAGAAGCAGGCGAAAAAATGTTGCAAGAGCTGGCGACTGCGCAGCGAACTGCCCCCTCGCACTGACTTGATCTTGCGACGACTTGTAACTGCTACTGGCTACTCCAAACGCAGAGCGCGCATGGGATCTATAGAAGCGGCGCGCCATGCCGGCAAGACGCAAGCAATTCCCGCGACAAGAAAAAGAATCGAAGCGGCGACGATCAACGTAAATGGATCGCGCGAACTTCCTCCGGCCCAGGAAGCAACCACGCGGTTCAGAATCACGCTCAAAGTCAATCCGACGGCGACGCCGATGCTAAGCATGGCTGCGGTAGAACTGAGGACGAGTTTCACGACGGAGGCGGGGCGAGCGCCGAGGGCCATGCGAATGCCCAACTCTTGGGTGCGCTGAGTGACGCCAAAAGAGACCACGCTGTAAAGCCCAGTGGCGGCAAGGACGAGCGCAAGAGCAGCGAAGATACCAAAGAGAGTGGCGATAAAGCGTTCGCGTCCCCAGCCATCCGTGTCGAGCCACCAGCCGAGCGTGTGATCGCGTCCAACCACGAGCTCGGAATTGACTTCGCGCAGCCGCTCTTTCACGGAACGAATGGCCGTATTTGGATCGCCGTCGGCGCGCACGATGAATGCTTCATCGGTGGGCAAAATAAAACTGTAGGGAAGAAAAATCGCAGGTTTCACAGGATGATCCAAGCTGTCGTTCTTTGCATCACCGACTACACCGACGACTTCGAGCCAATCGTCGGGAGATTGCGCAGAGAGCAGATTGGCTTGATCGATCTTGAGCATCGGGCTGCGAACACTTTGGCCGATGGGATCGACGTCGCCGAGATATTGTTTCACAAACGCCTGATTCACCATGGCGAGATGGGCGGCGCGTTTGGACTCGGCGTCGTCGAAGATTCTTCCGCGCAGCAAAGGAATGCGCAGCGTTGAGAGCAACTGCGGACTGATCAGCGTCAGCACGGCTTGGGCGTCCGTGAGTGTCGGTTTACTTTGCACTTCAATCTTTGCGTTGAAGCCTCCGAAACCGGGGAACCACGTTGTGGAAACTCCTGCTTCCTCCACTCCCGGTGTTTGCGCGACGACCAGGCGAATCATTTCGTTCTCGTTGATGCGCTCTTGCCAGGTCGTTGTGGCGCCTTTGGGTAAAGCGACATTCATTGCGAAAACATGGTCGGGGTCGAAGCCGAGTGGAGTGTGCACCTTCGCTACGAACGTTTTCATGGCTCCGCCGGCGCCCGCGAGGAGCAAGAGAGTCAGCGCGACCTGACCGGCTATCAAAAGGCGGTGCGTGTTGCGGCTGTGCGTGCTGCCAGTGAGCTTTGCGCTGCTTGCTTGAATGAGAGCGCCAAGCTGGGGACGCGAGAGTTGATATGCCGGTGAAATGCCAAAGAGAATTCCGGTGAGCAGGGCAATCGCGGCGCTGAAAATCAGGACCATGCCATTGACGTGAATCGCGGCTTCGTGCGGAAACGAATAGTACGGCAGCATGGTGGAGAGAGCTTTGACTCCCCAGTACGCAGCGAGAACTCCGAGCGCAGCGCCTGTCGCTGAAAGTAGGACGGATTCCGTGAGGAGCTGGCGGATTAGCCGGCCGCGCCCAGCACCCATGGAAGTGCGAACGGCGAGCTCGTGCTGGCGTGCCGTTCCACGAGCGAGGAGAAGGATCGAAACGTTTGCGCAGCCGATGAGCAGGAGCACGACGACAGCTCCGAACAAGAAGACGAGCGTCCCGGCGAAACGGCCGAGGACTTCTTCATTGAGCGAGACGATCTTGACACGCCTTTCTTGTGGATAATTCTTTGGATCGTCCTTTGCAAAGCGGTCCACAAGCGATTGCATCTCCGCCTGCACGGCGGGATATTTCGTGCCGGGCTTCAGCTTGAGAAAGGAATTCCAGTAATAGTGGGGATCGGCATTGGGAATGGCGGGGAGGTAGACATCGTCATCGCCCCAAGTGAAACGCGGCGGAACCACGCCGATGACTGTGTAGGCCTTGTGGTCAAGCTCGATCGATTTTCCAATCACGTCATGGCTCGCGCCATATTGCCGTTGCCAGAAGAGATAGCTTAGGACCGCAATAGGCTCGGGATTACCGCCGGGAGCGTCGGCAGGAGTGAACTCACGGCCAAGCAATGGCGGAACGCCCATGTAGTCAAAGATGTTTGGTGAATATAGGCCGACAAGGACGGAGACGGGAAATTTCTCGCCGGTAAGATTTTCGCGTTTTTCATCTTGCAGAAAGGCATCCTCGACGGAGGAGGCTTTGAGGACTTCCTGGGCTTGCGTGCCGTTGACGATGAGGAGGGGCCCGCGGCCATTTTTATCTTTCAGCTCCACGTGCACCATGCGGTTTGCGTCTTTGTACGGGTAAGGATCGAGGAGTACGCCATAAATCACGCTGAAGATAGCGGTGGTTGCCCCAATGCCGAGCATGAGGGAAAGCACGGCACTGATGGCAAATCCGGGCGATTTGAGGAACTGCCGAAACGCGAAGCGTAAATCTTGCACTAGGGTCCGCATAATCACCTCCGCACGGAGATATACCCGTTAAGACGGTGGGAAAGCGGTTTGGTTCCCTGAGTGGGGAATAATTACATGAACTTTATTTTTCAGGCGGTGCGCGCTACCTCGTAGAGAAATTCCACGTGGGCGCGGACGGCGTCGTCCATCCCGGCGACTTTAGGGTTGCTTGATTCAATTAGATAGTACTCATCGGGGGCGTGGGCGCCGTTACCGTGCCCCATGCCGAAATGGCCTGCGGGAAGATGTAGGGGTCCGCCCGTGAAGACAAAACCTGGCCAGGAACCGGCTAGGCGCGGCAGGAGTACTGGATCGATTCCGTTCTTTTTGTAAACCGCGATGGACGCTCGAATGATGGAGGAATCGGCGGGCGTGCTCGTGGGATCGTAGCCGCCGCTCATGTTCACCTCGATATCGCCGAAGCCTTTTTTGATGAGATGAGCTTTGAGTGCGGCAAGGGCGCCTGCCGCGGTCATGTCCGGCACGAGACGCATGTCGATTTTCGCTACGGCTCTACCAGGCAAAATCGTTTTCCCGCCCGGGCCAGTGTAGCCGCCGACCAACCCTTCGATGTTAATTGTGGGACGGGAGCATAGGAGTTCGAGCGATTCTTGCCAGCTCACGTCGTGGACCCAGTGCTCGACGCCCATTTGCTGTTTTGCGTCGGCTTCGCTGAGACGGCGCGCGGCCTCCGCGATCATTTTTTTGTCGGCGTCGGAGAGAGGGAGCGCTTTGGCGGCGAAACCTTCGACCACGGGATCGTTTCCGTCCGGTGAGACGAGCGATGCGAGCGCTTCGACGAGATGCCACGCGGGGCTGTCCACACGCGCTTTGTTGCTGGAGTGCAGGTCCTTCTTCGGGCCGCGGCCCCAGCGTGCGCCGCTCGAAACCAGTTCAAGCTCGACGACGCCTTTCGCGCCGAGGGTCATGGTCACTTCGCCGTTCAGGCCCTGAGCTGCGTAGGGCATGAAGACTGAAGTGCACTTTTTGAGAGCGGTCGCGATTTCAGGCTTGTGCACGACTTGCGGAAAATGCGGTGAGCCGATTTCTTCTTCGCCTTCCGCGACGAAGACAAAATTCACGGGCATTTTCTTTCCCGCGCCGCGCATGGCGTGCAGAGCGGCAAGAAACGTAGCTTCGGGGCCTTTCTGGTTCACGGCACCGCGCCCGACAACCACTTTGCCGAGGCCGGGCTTATCGACCAACGCGGCGGCGAACGGCGGCGAAGTCCACTCCGCAGGATCGGCCTGCTTCACGTCGTACATGAAATAGAGGCCGACCGTGCGGGGCGCGCCAGTGTCGAGTGTGGCAAAAATTCCGGGTTGGCCGTCAGTGGGAACTTTCGTGACCTGGTCAAATCCTGCGTCGCGGAGCATTTGCATGGTTAGATCGCAGCCTTCGGTCATGCCGCGATTTTCCGCGGCGATGGAAGGTTGCTGGATCCAGTGCTGCAAACGCTGGACGAATTCGTCGTGGCGTTTCTCGATCTGAGCGCGGATGCCGTTCAATTCGTCCGCGGGGATGGCTGGGGCTGTGGCGGCATGCGCCCACTTTGGCAGAGCGAGGGCGGCTGCGCCGGCCGCTGCGTTTTGCAGAAACAATCGCCGACCGGTTATAGCTTCGTTATCGGCAGCGCCAGTCCTCTGTTCGGACCCACTGCCCGCGGACTCGCGGCTCTTGCCGTTCAGTCGTTCGAAGTCAGATTCGTTTCCCATGATTGCCTCCAGCTATCTAGAGTTATCCGTGCAATCTTGCGATCGAGTCGTTCTCAAATTAACCGTGTGCCTTATTCGTTTGTTCGGCGGCTTCCGGCAGCCAGAGCCGCAAGACTTCTTCGGACTTTGGCTGAACTTCGCGAAACTGCATGCCCATGCCCATGAACGCGTGCGAGTAAACCACTCTCGCTGGCGCTTCGAAGGAATGCGTCTCGGTAAATATTCTCAAGTGCACGAGCGTGCCATCCGGCAGTGGATTCACGGTGTCGACATAACAACCGTTCAGACTCAGGTCACTGATTCGCGATTTCATTCGCGCGCCTGAATTTTCTTCCAGGAGTTCCGCCGAGGCGATGAAAGGATATCTTGGCTCTCGCCTTTGCTTCTGTTCCATGACTCCTCACCTTCGAAAGCAGGCGCGTATTCTATCCCCAATTGGCAGGGCTGCGCTCCAAAAACTCGGCTGCGGAAGGCTGAAATCCGTGCTGCATCCTCGGAGCTCGGCCGGCGTGCGTTGGGGAATCGTATACGTTTTCGTCGACCTGCCCCTTTGGACAGTCTCTCTTGCACCACCTTGTACCGCGATGAAAGCGCCTTTCTGGAAAGGCCACTCATACTTAAAGACAGAATCATGCACACGATTTCGTGTGTTGGAGGAAATTATGAACCGCAGGCCCCTGCCCCTCGTTGCCTCGGCTGTCATCGGAACATTGTTCGCCGTTCATTCGGCGGCGCAGAATCCCTCGCCCAGTGGTGCGCCCGTCACGCCGGTAAGCTCTGTCACAAAAGTGGATCCGAGCCCGACAGTCCTGCCCAACACCAAGGACTTGCTCGAGAAATTTGAGACGGTTAGCGGAGGCCACGCAGTCTGGTCCGGATTCACCACGCGCTATCTGAAAGGAATCTATCAAACCGAGGACGCTTCCGGTTTTGCGGCGATTGAAATTTTCAGCAAGGCGCCGAACAAAACTCTGTACAAAATTACGTTCTCCAACGGCGTCGCGATCCGTGAAGTGTGCGACGGCAAGATCGCGTGGATCGAGGACCCTTCCGGTGGCATGCATGAAATCACGGGCGCCGCTCTGGAGAGCCGCATCCGCCAGTCAAATTTCAATGACCGCGCCGACGCGCTGTTGATGGCCGTAACAGGGCATGTTCTGGGCACAGAAAAGGTCGGGATGCACACGGCGTATGTGGTGGAGTTCACACCGCAAAAGAAACTCACGTCAAAAATTTATTTCGATACGGAAAGCGGCTTCCCCGTGCGAACCGACGATACATTGCACCGCGAGGATGGCGACTATCGTGTGGAGAATTATATGGAAGACTATCGCGCCGTCGACGGCGCTTACTTCGCGTTCCGTTTGCGGCACGTTGAAAAGGGAAACGTGTTTACGCTGCGGCTGACGCAGATCAAGAATAATGTTCCGGTGGACGATTCCATGTTTTTGAAGCCGGCTTCCGCTCCGAAATAAGATCCGTGAAGGGACTCGCCGAATCTTTTCACTGGCAAGGCAAAATCAAACGGGGCGCGAACAATCGCGCCCCGTTTCGCTTTTGGTGATTCCGTTTTAGAAGAAATGGCCCTTAAGCGAGCGGCTCGTGCGTTATTTCGCGACGGCAGCCGAGATTTCTTTTTCGATGGGCGCGCCGATCAAGTTGCCCCACTCTGTCCATGAACCGTCATAGTTGCGCACGTCCTTGATGCCCAAGAGGTACTTGAGAACAAACCAGGTGTGCGAGCTGCGCTCTCCGATGCGGCAGTAGGCGATGACTTCGCGGTCGCCGCTGATGCCTTTTGCTCCGTAGAGCTGCTTTAGCGCCTCGCCGCTCTTGAACGTGCCGTCTTCGTTGACTGCCTGCGCCCAAGGGATATTTGCCGCGCCGGGAATGTGGCCTCCGCGCTGCGCGGTCTCGGTCATGCCGGGAGGCGCGATAATTTTTCCCGTGAATTCGTCTACCGAGCGCACATCGACAAGTTGCGCGCCGGACTTTTTCTCGACAGCTGCGAAAATGTCGTCTCTCTTCGCGCGAATCGCGGCGTTCGCTGCCTTCACCTTGTAAGAGGTCGCAGCGGCCGAGGGCTTGTCCGTGACGAGCGGGCGCTTTTCCTCAAGCCACTTCTTGCGGCCGCCGTTCATGATGAGAACTTTTTCGTGGCCGTAATATTTCAGTTGCCAGAACGCCCACGCCGCGAACCAGTTGTTGTTGTCGCCGTAGAGGACGATGGTCGTTTCGGGAGAGATGCCGGCTCTTCCGAGCAATTCTTCGAACGCAGTGGGCGCCGCGAGATCACGGCGGAGGGCGTCCTGCAGTTCGGTTTGCCAATTCCAGGCGATGGCGCCGTCCACGTGGCCTTGATCGTAGGCGGTGGTGTCGACGTCGACTTCTACGACGCGGAGGCCCGCGTCTTTCGAGTGGGCAGCCACCCATTCGGTGGTAACGAGTACTTCTGGATGCGCATAGTCAGACATAATGTTTCTCCTTCACGTTAGACGTGGGAGGGAAAGATTAGCGCAGATGAGGCTGCAAATCACCCTCTTTTTTATCGACATTCAAGTGGGCACCCCGTGCGCTCCGTGAGGCCAGCTAACCTTATTATTCATAGTAGTTTACGGAGCACTATTCGGCAATTTCCAGCTTACCGCCGCGCGTTTCCCACTCGATCCGCACAACCCAGTCGTAGTGCATTCCTTCCGCTTTCAGCCACGATTCAAGCGTCTCGCGGGAGTCTGCACGGAACTCGGCAAACATCTTTCCTTCGAGCATATTCACGAGAACTCGCTCGGCACAAGCGGGGCCGCCCCCTTGCATGCGTTGGGCAAGCGTCTCCGCGCCTTGACGCGTGAGGCAGGCGAGCGTGTGTTGCGAGAGGTAGCGTGGCATGGAAACTCCTGAGCGTGAGTTGGAGTCCAAGTATTTCATATAAGGCTACCTCACAGAAAGCGAGTAGCATGCACGGGGCGGCAAAGCGGAATCATTTTGGTGTCGCGAAATGTCTTTGCAATGAAACGAAGCAACGCGCATTCTGTTGCGCGCATCTTGGTCATTAAATATGCAATTCGCTCGGGGCGGGGGTAGTCCATGAAGCGAGTTCTACCAGTACTGTGTCTTTCACTTCTGACTTGCATTTCAAATCCAGCACAAGAAAAAAATACTGCGACGGCCCAAAACGCAGCCGCGGCGAATGAGGCGCGCGATTCCTCGACCAATGGTTCGAACGAATCGGCGGCGAAGTTGCCGGTGCGTCGCGTGGTGCTTTACAAGAACGGCGTGGGCTACTTCGAGCATCTGGGGCGGGTACGCGGCAGCCAGGATGTGCACATCGATTTTACGAGCGCGCAATTGAACGACGTTCTGAAGTCGCTGACCGTGCTCGACCTCGCGGGAGGGCGAATCACCGGAGTGGATTACAACTCCGAAGCGCCCCTGGCGCGCAGGCTAGCGACGCTGCGGCTGGCGCTGGGAGAGCGGCCAAGCGTCTCGGAGTTTCTTGGTGCGCTGCGCGGAGCGCGGCTGGAAGTTCGCGGCGCAACGGGGCCAGCGCTGACGGGCAGACTGATGAGCGTGGAGCGAAAAACGCGTTCGGCCACGAACTGGACCGTCGAGACAGACGAGATTTCCTTGATTACGGATACCGGCGAAGTGCGCAGCGTGGATTTGAATCCCACGACGAGCGTGCGCATCGTGGAAAAAGATTTGCAGGTAGAAGTGGGGCGGTATTTGAACCTGATTGCGTCGTCGCGCGATCAGGACGTCCGGCGGATGACCATTTCGACGACGGGAAATGGCGAAAGAAACTTGTATGTGAGTTACATCAGCGAAGTGCCGATATGGAAGACGACGTATCGCATTGTGCTGCCGACGAAAGCCGACAAAAAACCTTTGCTGCAAGGCTGGGCGATTGTGGATAACACAGTTGGCGAAGATTGGAATGAAGTGGAATTGTCTTTGGTGGCGGGCGCGCCGCACTCTTTTATCCAGCAACTTTCGGAACCATTTTATGGAAGGCGTCCGGTGGTTCCTCTGCCGGAGAGCGTGCAGCTTTCCCCGCAGACGCATGCGGCAACGCTTTCTGGCGGGAATGGCCATTTGAGCGGAGTCGTCACGGATCCCTCGGGGGCGGTAATTTCGGGCGCCAACGTGAAACTGATGGACGAGAACAACTCGATCATCGCGCAAACCACCACAGACAGCAGTGGGAATTATTTCTTCTCTTCGCTCTCGCCGGGAAACTATCGCGTGCAAACGGAGAGCCGCGGATTCAAAACCAATTTGATGACGCAGCTGAATGTGGCGCCGGGGGAAAACCAGGCAAACGCGAAATTGGATGTTGGCGCCGCCACAGAAACGGTCGTGGTTACCGGGTCAGCCGGCGGCTTGGTGAACACGGAGTCGGCGCAAGTGTCGTCGGTCAACAGGCTGAGCGGTGTGGCAAACAAGCCGCACGTGGTGTCCAGTTTCGGAGCTGGGGAGGGGGGAGGCGTCGGCGGCGGAATTGCCGTTGGGGGGCTCAACGGAAGAAGTGCCACGGGTCTCGCGATGCTCTCACCAGGAGTCTTGGAGGACTCGATCGCGCAAGCAAATGCCGCTGCGAGCGGGCAAGAACTGGGAGACTTATTTGAATACAAGTTAAAAGACAAGGTGACGTTGAAGAAAAACCAGTCAGCGCTGGTGCCGATCGCGCAGACGGAAATTGAAGCGGAGAAAGTTTCGCTATGGAACGGAACAAGCGGCTCAGGCCGGCCGCTGCGCGGCATTTGGCTGAAGAACACAAGTGCGCTGACGTTCGACGGCGGCAGCTTTAGCGTGCTGGAAAACGAAGTCTTCGCAGGCGAAGGACTGACCGACCCTATCAAACCGGGCGAACGGCGGCTGCTCTCGTATGCCACGGACCTGGGGCTGCTGGTGGAGGCGCAAACAAACAGCCGGCCGCAGCATGTGACCCTGGCGAAGATTTCCAAGGGAATACTTACGCAAGTCAGCCGCCTGGAAGAACGCACGCTTTACACGGTGCGCAATCAGGACGCCGCACCGCGAACGCTGGTGGTTGAGCACGCGGCGCGCGCGGGATGGTCTCTGGCCAAAGGCGCAACGGAACCGGAAGAGAAAGCTCCGGGGATCTATCGCTTCCGGCTGGAAGTTCCGGCGAAGGCCACGGCGTCTTTGCCGGTGGAAGAAACGCGGACTCTGGATGTCACCTACTCGATTTCGAACCTGAATACGGATCAAATTGGCCTTTTCGTGAAAGCCAAGACCATCACGCCGGAGATGGCGCAAGCCCTGCAGAAAATCATGGACCAGAAAGCTGTGGTGGCCAAGCTCGAAGAGGAGATGGAAAACCGGCAAAAGGATATCGACCGTATCGTGGAAGATCAGGGCCGGCTGCGGGAAAACATGAAAGCATTGCGCGGAAGCGCCGAGGAGAAAGCGCTGCTGCAGCGCTACACGAAGCAGCTCGATGAACAGGAAACGCAACTCGAAACGCTACGCAAGACAATCCGTGACACGGAGGCGCAGCGCGACAAAGCGAACGATCAACTTGAGAAAATGATCGATGAGCTGCAGATTGAGGCAACGCTGTAAGAAGGGCGGTTCCTCTGAAACCGCTGGAGAGACGGCGGACTCTAAACTCGGCAAGAACTCATCGCATGCTATACTCCGCGGGCGATGGGTTCACAAAAGCGCAGGTGGATAGAAGCAATACTTTGTGTTTGGATCGTGGCAGCGCAAGTGTGGTACTACCTGCAGTTCAAAGAGCAATTCCGGCCTATCCTTTCGCCCGTACTGCATAAGCTATGGCCTTAGCCGTCTCGTTAGCGGCGTTGGTGGCGGTCACGCTTTTCGCTTTCATCGCCACCGCACTTGGCCATCGGCTGCTGCGGCTATGTTCCTGCGAGATTGCCTTCCTTCCAGAACATCTCTTGTGCTCCGCTGCTCTCGGAGTGATCTGCACAGAGGTCTGTCTATTCTTGAGCCTGCTGTCAGGCAACGTCCGCATCGGCGTGGTAGTGGTCATCGTCGTGATTTTCCTCTTGGCTTTCAGTGAGTTCAAAGCCGTCTCGAGGAAACTCACCCAAGTAGTGAGTTCGATTTTGAATGGATCGAGGCTGGATAAAACTCTCGCCTCTCTCACGGGGTTGGTTCTGCTCGTCGGAGGCTTGGCCGCTATGGCTCCTCTGACGGGTTCCGATGCGCTGCACTACCATTTCACGACGCCGCTGCTCATTCTAAAATTGGGCTTTCATCCTGACTTTTTTCTTTCGCACAGTTTCTTTTGCGGCCAATCTCATCTTTTGATTCTGCTTGGGCTGGCATTTGGAAGCAGCCAGTTTGCGATGGGCCTGATCTTTCTGGGCGGATTTCTTACTGCAGCAGCGTGTGCATGCCTGGTGAACCGTTGGACCAGCGGATCGTGGAAATGGATCGCAGCGCTCGTGTTTCTGCTCACCCCAGTAGTCATCTGGCAGATTTCAGCGGCGGGTGCGCCGGATTTGTGGATGGCTTTTTTTGCAACAACCGGCGTCCTGGTCATTTCTCGTGCAAAGGAGCTGCCGCGTTCTGCTCACGCTGTGCTGGCTGGCGCTCTTGCAGGTGGCATCGCGGGAACAAAGTATACCGGGTGCATCATCGCTGCCAGCATAGCCGTGGCGTTTTTCTGGGAAGTGCGATCTGCTATCGGCGGCCTTTTCTTTCTTTCCGGCTCTCTGGGCGCGGGCATTTGGCCTTACGCAAGGAATTTTGTTTGGACCGGCGATCCGATGTTTCCCTTCATGACGCGGTGGCTCACGCCGGATAGAGTCAACGCTTACGCGCTGGCTTCTTACCGCGCGGACACTGGGGCGGGAGCACATAACAATCCCTGGATGCTCCTGAAATTTTTATTTTTTGCAGGAATAGATTCCCAGCACTTGGGCTTCTGGCAGTTTCTTGGTCCCATTGTCATCGCCTTTGCTCCGTTGCTTATTTTTGCGGTTCGAAGAGATGGGATGTGGAGAACCGTGCTTCTCGTTTGGGTGCCCAGCGCTCTCGGCATCGGATGGACTTCCGGAATGACCCGATTCTTGCTTCCGATATTGCCCATTGCGTTGGCCGCAGTGCTCGCCGGCGCGGCGCACCTGAGTGTTGTTGGGTGGCGAGCGGCGCGCTTGGTCTCGCTTGCGACCATCGTGAGTTTTCTTCTGTTTGGCGCGGCAGGTTTGTTCTACTACGACCGTCCTGCGCTGGCAGCGGCAACCGGGCTCATTTCGCGCGAAGACTACTTGCAAGCGCGAGCTCCGGAATATGAAAAGGTGCGATTCATTAACGAGGTCCTCGCTGGAAAGGAATCAGAGGGAAAGACACTGGTGTTCTTGCGCCATGTCTATTACTTGCGCGTGCCATTTGTATATGGCGACCCAGGAGCAAGCTGGGCCATTGATCCGGCACAGCTTCAAACTGCCGAAGGGTGGCGAAGGCTATTCCGAGAGCAAGGCATCCGATGGGTGGTGCGCGCCCCGGAATACCCAGCAGAGATAGCTAGTCCGCTTCTGGAACTTGAAGCCGAAGGTCAGCTTGAGCCCATTGCGGAAACAACTGTTCATGATTTTCAGGGTATGAGGATATCTGGGAACCGGCAATCGCTTCCACTGGTAATCTTGGAAGTTAAACGTTAAAACGCTTTAAGAGGGGACAAGGTGATCCAGGAGCCAGTACGAACAGCGGCGATGCCGAGCGCAATTTCCCCTCCTAGATCGGCCGAGCGAATTCCAGAGCTGGACGGACTGCGAGGAATCGCGATTTTCCTCGTGTTCATTTCTCATTACCTGGGAGGTGCTGGCCATGTCCAGCTTAGACCCTGGCTCCGTCACATTTTTGCCGCGACAAGCATCGGTTGGAGCGGCGTGGACCTCTTTTTTGTACTTTCGGGTTTCCTAATAGGTGGAATCCTCATCGACGCACGCAATTCCCCGTACTATTTCCGTGCCTTTTACATGCGTCGCGTCCATCGCATACTTCCAATCTACTATCTTTGGATTTTGCTTTACGCAGTCGTCGTTTCGACCGCACTTCTCGGAGGACCCAATCCTTTTTCCGCCTCGGGGCGCGATCTCTTCCAGGTTCCCGTTCAATTGCTTTTTTTTCAAAATTTTGAATTTACTCTTTTTCCCTTTCAGCACGCCTGGTTTCTTGTCACTTGGTCTTTGGCTGTTGAAGAGCAGTTCTATATTTTTGCTCCCCCGCTGATTCGTTTCTTGTCTCTCCACAAGCTAGTCTACGTGCTCCTCGGTGCGATTGTCGCGGCCCCTATCTTCCGTTTCGTGGTATTTCGATACTTGTTCCCAGGCACCATCGCAGCTTCGTATCTACTCCTGTGCAGGGCTGACACTCTTGCTCTCGGCATCCTCCTGGCCATCGCCTGGCGTAACCCCGCCTTCCGGTCATTCCTCGATCGCCATCGTCTTTCACTTCAGCTTACGTTGCTCCTCTTGTTCCTCGGCACCTGTGCTTCGATCCCATGGTTGGTAGGAGGATTTTCCCTCTTCCGAGCGACCGTAGGTTACTCGTGGCTTGCCGCCCTATACGGCTGCTTGCTTCTCCTCGTGCTGTCACAAACTGACGGCTGGCTGGCTGCAATCATGCGTTGGAAGTCTCTCCGCTCATTGGGAGCCATCTCTTACTGCGTTTACCTCATTCACCTCACAATTCTCTTTCTCGCTCAGAGACTTATCCTTCACAGTTCTCCTCAGATTTATAGTTTTAAAGGTATCGCCGTTACGGTGTTTGCGGCCCTTATAACCTTAGCCTTGGCTGCACTTTCCTGGCGCTATTTCGAAAAACCACTCATCAGAAGAGGGCACACTTATGCGTACGATCAGAAGGGTGTTTGATGGCTTTGCGATTGGAAGCCTCCCGGATTTCGAGACCGAAGGGTCAAAGGAAAAAGCCCAGAGTGCTACCTGTTCCGCGCCTGCGATATACTTGGGATTCTTATTCTTCACTTCTCATCTGGCCTCGACTATCGCACGCGCAAACGCTGTTGACCGCGGGAAAGTGAAAGGGTCATGCCGAACGCGAAAGAACCTCTTCGCCTAAACCTGGGGTGCGGGCTCCAAACGCCTGACGGGTGGATCAATGTCGATGGTTCCTGGAATGCGAGACTCGCCAAGCGCCCATTCCTTCGGCGTCTGCTCACGTCAATGCACTTCATTGCGAAGGACAAGTCCGATATACCATGGAGTTCGAAGATTTTTATCCACGACATCCGGAAGCCATTGCCCTTTCCCGACGGTTCAGCGAGTGCCATTTACGCTTCCCATGTTTTGGAACACCTGTATTTTGATGAAGGCAAGCGGCTAATCCACGAAGCGTTTCGCGTGCTCGGTGCGGGCGGAATTTTGCGCGTAGTGGTTCCTGATCTTGGCAGGATCGTCCAGGAATATCTCGGAGAGCGCCCTTTTGGAGAGCTGTCGCCAGAATTTGGCTCTCTTAGACCAGCGGACCGAGTGAATCACCGGCTTCTGATGCACTCGCCGAATAGTCCCGGCGGCAACTTGCTGTATCGAATCTATAATGCGTGGCAGGATTTCCATTCCCATAAGTGGATGTATGATGCCGATTCGCTTATCGCTTTGTTTCAAACGGAGAGGTTCGCCAACGTGCAAAGCAAAGGATGCCACGAGAGTCAAATAGCAGACGTTGACAAAGTCGAAGACCAAAGCAGGATTCTCAACGGGGCAGGGGTCTGCATAGAAGGCGTGAAGCCGATTTCCTAGGGATTCAAAGAGATTTGTCAGGGTTCCCAAATTCACAGTTACTTGAGAAATTTAACGCGCCAAACTGACGCTGCCTGACTTCGGCTCTCGCGGGGGTATGATAGAAATCAGATGCGGCTTGCTTCCCCAATACGCTCAGGAATTATCCAAAGAGGCCCGTTGCTTCACTTCTGTATTCTTGTAGTCGGCGCTTTTGCCGCCTACAAGTTCGCCCAGTATGTGATTAATAACGACATAATGGGTCTGGCTTATGTCGGCGCGTGCATACTGGGCGGCGCAGTCGTCGTCTCGATCCTCAATAACTGGCGTAACGGTGTGTACTTTTTTCTGAGCTGGCTGCTGTTCGAGGATTTCGTGCGGAAATTCCTCGGCAATAACATGGCGATCTACTTTGCGAAGGATTTTCTTGTCCTCGTCGTGTACATTTCTTTTTTTGCGGCCGTCAGGCGAAAAGAAGTGAGCGTTTTCCGCCCTCCGTTTCTTATGCCGCTTTTGATCTTTATCTGGTTTGGCGTAATTCAGATATTCAATCCGGCCTCCACACACATTATGTATGGACTGATGGGAATGAAGATCTACTTCTATTACGTTCCCTTGTTGATTATCGGTTACGCGCTCTTGAATTCGGAGAGAGAGCTGCGCCGGTTCTTTACAATTAACCTGGTTTTGATCCTCATCATCGTCTCTCTGGGTATCGCGCAGTCCATTATTGGCCCGACCTTTTTGAACCCCGCAGTGCAGGCCGAAGATCTCCGCGAGGTGAGCACTCTCTATCGGGCATCGCCGATCACTGGGGCTATCGCCTACCGACCGACCTCGGTCTTCGTTAGCGCTGGCCGTTACGCGGATTTCATCATGGTGGGTTGGCTGCTGGTCCTGGGATTCAGCGGGTATCTTCTTTTGCGTCACAAGAAAGGGAGGGTTCTGGGCTTCATCGCCATCCCAGTGACGGCAGCCGGCGCATTCCTGACTGCGTCCAGAGGTTCGTTCGTGTGGGGCATGATCAATGCAACGGCAACCAGCCTGGCGTTCCTCTGGGGCGCTCCATGGCGCCAAGGCGAGGTGGTGCGAGTGTTCCGCTCGATTCAGCGAGTTGCGATTGGCATTGGGCTGGGCATCGTTTTGCTTTTTTATGCGTACCCGGATGCTCTTTTGTCGCGACTGGCCATCTACCAGGAAACGCTTACGCCAAACTCACCAAAGAGCGAGCTGGCACACCGTGGCTGGTATTACCCCCTAGAGAACTTTCTCGGAGCATTCAACTACGAGCGCTGGCCCTACGGATACGGCATCGGAACGGCATCGCTCGGCGGGCAATACGTCACGCGAATTTTTAATGCAAAGCCGCCGGTCGGCGGAGTGGAAAGCGGTTACGGCACTCTTGTTGTTGAGATGGGAATCATGGGGCTGATCCTCTGGCTCGTTCTGAGCGTGGCGATCCTGTTCTCCGCGTGGAAAGTGCTCAAGAAGCTAAAGGGTTCGCCCTGGTTCCCGCTTGGGTTTGCGATTTTCTGGTACGCATTCTTCTTGCTTTTTCCAGCCACATTTGGCGGCATGCAAGCCTACCAAGACTTCCTTATGAATGCGTACCTTTGGCTGCTGCTCGGTTTGCTCTTCCGGCTTCCCACCCTCGCGCTCTCAGAGCAGTTCGCCGTCAACGCTCCCACCACGCGCCCTTCGCGCCGTTGGATACGCTGACTTGCGGCTCGCCGTTGTTTCACCGTTTGTCGACCGGCGCCATGGCACGGAGCGCGCGCTTGCGGAATTGCTTGAACGGCTCGCACGGGATTACGGTTGCGAAATACATCTTTATGCGCAGCGCGTCGAAGATCTTCAGGTCAGCAAGCTTCGACCGACACAATCAGCGTCGCCGACGAACTCGGGATGCATCTTCTGGCACAGAGTTCCGTCTGTTCCGGGGCCGCACGTCTTACAATTTCTCGCCTGGATGTGTCTGAACGGGTTCCTGCGATGGTGGCACTCGACGCTCGGCGGCGCCCAGTACGATCTTGTTTTGTCGCCGGGAATCAATTGTCTTCATCCAGACGTGGTGATCGTTCACGCGCTGTTTCATCGGTTGAAGGAGCTCGCGCGCGAAGAGGAGCAAGATGGTGCCGCGCATGCCGGTTTTTTTCGAAGAGTTCACCGCAAGGTTTACTATGCGCTGCTCACAGCACTCGAACGCCGGATTTACACCGACCCTAAAGTCACTCTCGGAGCTGTTTCCAAACGCACGGCGGGGCTACTGAAGGAGTATTTTGACCGAGATGATGTATCCATCGTCCCGAACGGCGTAGACACGGAACATTTCTCGACGGCGGCCAAGCTCGCACGGCGCACTGAAGAGCGCCGACGAAGAAGCTTTCGTGACGAGGATTTTGTTTTGCTTCTCATTGGCAACGATTGGCGCAACAAAGGCCTGTCGACCGTTTTGGAAGCGATGGCTGCTCTTTCTACGTTGCCAGTGCAGGTGCTGGTGGTTGGCAACGATAACTCGGAGTCTTTTCTTGCACGCGCGACACAGCTCGGCTTACAAGACCGCTGCCATTGGGAGACTTCGAGTTCCAATGTGCTCGATTTTTACGCAGCAGCGGATGTTTACGTCAGCCCAAGTCGGGAGGATTCCTTTGGGCTTCCCGTGGCCGAAGCCATGGCGTGCGGTTTGCCGGCGATTACATCCATTTGTGCCGGCGTCGCAGACTGTATTCACGACGGCGTTGATGGCTTTGTTCTTCGCGAACCGCACGACGCGCAATCGCTGAGCAAGCTGATTGAGCGGCTTCAAGGAGAGCCAGATCTGAGGCGCAAGATTGGGGAAGCCGCAGCCAGGAATGCCCTTGCCTGCAATTGGGATCGCCCTGCAGCAACGGTCTGGGAGCTCTTGAAAAACATAGTCGCAAAAAAGGTCCCCATCTGACTGCTAGCAGAACCCGAGGGGATGCGACACGGCCCGTGCCTGAGCTAAGATGCATTCCTTAGAGAAGTAGTGACATGAGCATTTTTATAAGGTGCTGAATGGATCCGAAACTCGATTGCGGCGTAGAGTTGCAGCGCAAGTATTACACGGACACGGCCCCACGCTATGAACAGATGCACGAACACGAAGGTTCCGGCGACGCTCTCGCTAACAGGTTTGTCCACTCGATCCTTCGCATGGTCGACGCTCGATCCGTTCTTGATGTGGGCACGGCTACGGGCCGGGGGATGCGAGATTTGAAAGCAGCCCTGCCGAATGGTTTCGTTTGCGGGATCGAGCCCGTGGCCGCGCTCATCGATCAGGCGTTGCAGAACGGCAATGCTGCCGCTGGGCCATTGATCCAAGGGAGTGGCGCGGCGCTGCCTTTTGCTGATGCCAGTTTTGATGTCGTGTGCGAATTCGCCGTGCTGCATCACGTTGCCAATCCTAACGCTGTCGTAAAAGAAATGCTCCGCGTAGCCAAGAAAGCGGTGTTGATTTCGGACAGCAATCGGTTCGGACAGGGCTCGCGCGCGGCGCGGCTTATCAAACTCGGCCTATGCAAAAGCAAGCTGTGGGGGGCATACAACTACATGCGGACTTCAGGCAAGGGCTATAGAGTTACCGAAGGCGATGGCGTCGCATATTCCTACAGCGTTTACGATTCCTTTGAGCTGATCTCGAAATGGGCCGACCGAATCATTTTCTATTCTGGCACGGACAAAAAATCGAGCAGCTGGGCGCATCCCTTGCTTAATTGCGGAGGTGTTCTTGTCGGTGCGCTGAAGGAGTCCTAGTAATTTCCAAGGCGCTATTCCCGCCTCAGGGTTGCTTTTTGAAAGTGGTCTCGGCCGCTCTCCGTGTGGCGTCTAGTGTGAACACCAGTGTTTCCTTTGGGATGCTGATTACGAAGGGGCCGACCAGCCAGCCAAGACCGGTAGGAATATCGCGTGTGAGCGACGCTACCTCGCTCTGTACGTAAACGCCTCCATCGCGCTCTTCCATGCGCCACCAGGTTTCCATGCGCCACAAAAAGCCGCCGTCGTCGCCTGGCTGCTTCTCGCGCTCGTCGCTCTTGCCGGGATTTTCGACTTCCGCGATGCGCACGGCGGTGCTGCGGCTGTGTGCGCGTCCGGGAGCGTCGTGAAAATAATTCACGTCATGCTCGGTGTTCAGCACAACGGTGATCACCTTGTGCCGACGGAAGCGAAGAAACACGCGAAAGTGGTCGCCATCGCGCGATTCGATCTTCGAGCGTTCCACGTCCGGAGAGTAATACGTGGATTGGTGATCGTAATCTTCGAGGATGGCGAGCACGTCCTCCAACTTCACACCGGGAATGAAAACCAGCCCCACCCAGTGATGAATCATCCCTCCAGGGCAAACCATGGGCTTGCCGTTATCAATGGTAGTGAGTTGCTGGATCTGGACCTCGCCACGCTTGAGGGCGGCGTAGGCCTCAGTGCGCTGAGCGGCGGCTAGAGAATCAATCCACAAAAGGGCGGCGCCGTGGTTCAATTCGGCTTCATTGCGTTCCTCGGTCAGGCGCACGTAGCGGTCGAACACTGCAATCGTTTCGGAGTGCAATCTTACGGGGGCTGGAGCGTTGGGTGGAGAAGATTGCGAAGATGAAAAGGGCATTGCCAGTGGAACCAGCAAGAGGAACCTCAAGGAGAGGAAGGTGTCGGCAAATCGCCTCGCGTGTCGTTTGAACCATTCACCCAAGGCCAAGGATCCTCCGCAAGTCTATGATGGCGCAACTCTTCTGGATGGCAAGTGAGAACCAGAAATACTGAGTTGCACGAGACTTGCCCATCTATGCTCGAGCCTTGAGACGGTCAGGGATTAGCCGGAAGACTGAATTTGGCTAAAAGAGATAGGGTGAGGAAGAGATCCGATCAAGAGTGGCGGGTTGGGTAGCTCGCACACGGCCCCTTGCGGAGCCGCTGTCCCCGCGCGGCCCCCAACCCGTTCTTAGAAGCCTACGCGTCGCACGTGAGGCCCTCAATGGGCCGCTAGAGCCACTGAGAAGGGTACCGTGGTCGTGGTACTAGGACATAACTTCCTTTCGAGAGAGATTCTCTAGGTATGTCTTTTATTTACAATATTCTACGAGTCCGTAAAGCAGATTACGCAACGAAAAAAGGTACTAATTAGGGCCATTTACCCCGCTAAGAAACCCGCCAAGATGCCCGGTGAGGGCAACGATAGCCATGGCCAAAGTTTCCAGTCCGAGCCGGACGACTGGATAGCTTTCAGGAAGTTTGTCGCGTAACCGCGCATGCAAAACCCATACAACCCAGATGAGGATTGCCGAGGTGCAACCCAGAACTAAATGCAGGAGCAGAATGCCTTTAAGTTTTTGCCCTTCGAGCTGAAACTGCCAGGCAAGGAGTCCGGTGGCGATCACAGGCACCACGGAAATCGCCGCACCAAGTAAATTGTAATAGGCCACTTCCGCGAGGGCTCGCCACTTAGCCCTTTGCGCAAGGAAGTCGAAAATCACGCCGGCAATGAACAGCGCAATAGGAAAATGGATTAGCACAACGTGTTGCGCGTGCTTCGCGAGCAACGCGGCTCGGAGGTCAAAGGGGTTCAAGTTCCATCCTCCGTTTAGCGACGATCATTGCACGACCACTTTTCCGGTCATTTTCGGATGGATCGAGCAGAAATAGGGATACTCGCCAGGCTTTGTAAACGTGTAAGAAAATTTTTCTTCGGTGTCGAGCACTTTGGACTTGAACACTTTCTCCGTGCTGACGACGGTATGTGGGATGTCGTCGCGATTGATCCACGTAACGGTTGTTCCCACAGGCACCGTGATGGCCGCGGGACCAAACGAAAAATTATCAATTTTTACTTCGGCCGTTGAGGCAGATTTTTCCTGAGCGCTCGCCGCGAGGCTCATACGCTCAGAAACGAATCCCCCGAAGCTCAGGACTGCCGTCGCTATCACACTTGCCATGAACACACTTCTCCTCATGATTTATCTCCCTCTCTTCAAATTTTGAGAATCTACTTCCCGGTTTGTCCGTGCGTCCTGTTCTGGATCACGCTAACGTCGAGTCCACTACCCCTAGCGCATGCTGGCCTCGCACATAATTCACATCCGTAATGCCCAAGACGCTGCGCAACTGCTCGGCCGGCACTTTCATCGGTCCCGGGGAAGGCGCCTCGCCAGGCTTAGGTTGGGGAAACGCCGTGGAGCATGCAGTGTGGAACGTGACGTTGCCTTCCACTTTTTGCATGGTTTGATGAATGTGGCCGTTGAGCACGGTGACAGAGCCAAACTTTTTTAAATACGAGAGCGCCTGCGCGCTGTCCTCCGTTCCCCATCCCCAATCCGGGTAGACCGCCCACAGCGGAATGTGTGCAAACACAATAATCGGTGTGCTAGACTTCAGATGCTTGACATCTTTTTCCAGCCACTGGAGTTGCTCGCGCCCCAGCGTGCCAAGCCCGCCGGCTTTCAGATTCATCACGTTGACCAAACCCACGAAGTGCACGCCTTTCTTCTCGAAGCTGTACCATCCGCCCGCCTGAGCGCCTTTGCCGAAACGCTCGAGATACTCTTTGCCATCGTCGTTCAGAACATCGTGCTCGCCGGGGACGTAGAAGACATCCTTCGCTGAGGCGTTCTTCAGGATCTGTTCTACGCCGTCGAATTCCTCTGGCTTCGAGAGATGGCTGATATCTCCTGTGTGCAACAAAAACTCCGGCCGCGCTGGCAGAGCATTGATTTTATCGACAGCGGCCTTCAGCGTAGCTGCAACATCCGGATTCGCCGCTTTGTTGAAACCCATGTGGCTGTCGCTAATCTGCACAAAGCTGAACTCGCCCCTCACGTTCTCGGGGTTCATCTCCGCGATACGGCTCATGCTGTATGATTTCAAAACGCCGCCCTGCATGACACAGAAAGCGCCCGTTCCCGCCCAGGCCATGCACTTCAGAAAGCCGCGGCGATCGATTCCGTCATGGTTGTGATCGTGCAAAATTTCGTCTTTCATGTTGCCAGCCATTTTTTCTTCCTCCAGTGAACACACGTCTCCCCAACGCATGCTCATGCATGCAACTCCCGCTGCTGCGCTTATTTGGCAGGAGCGGCGCGGGTCAGAGAGAGCCAAGGTTCCCGCGCCGCTATGGAACGTGTTTCATTTGTGCAGACCGTGAAGCGTCGCGAGTTATTCCAAATTTTTTGTGTTCGCTTCGCCGTGATTAATTCCTCACAAGTAGGAGATAATCGGGAATAAAATTGGCTGCGGGGTGGTTTTCATCCATGAGTTCTACGGGCCAGGAGAAAGGTTGGGACGTGTTGGATTCGCAGGACCGGGCTCGCTTCGAGCAGGTCGTGTTGCCACATCTGGATGCTGCATTCAATCTTTCGCGTTGGCTGCTGAGAAACCGCTCCGATGCAGAAGACGTCGCGCAGGAAGCGATGCTGCGCGCGTTTCGTTTTTTCCGGGGCTTCAATGGGGGAGACGCCCGGGCGTGGCTTCTGCAGATCGTCCGCAATACATGCTATACGTGGCTGGAGAAAAATCGACAAGTGGAGCTCATGACTGAATTCGACGAAGACCTGCACCAACAATCTTCCGCGACGCCGGAAACCCTGGCCATCGCGGGCGACAATCGCGACCGGCTGGCGCGAGCGCTGGAGACCCTTCCCGTGCGCTTCCGGGAAGTAATCATTCTGCGGGAACTCGAAGGTTGTTCGTACAAAGAGATTGCCTCGATTACCAGCGTCCCGATAGGCACGGTCATGTCCGCGCTCGCACGGGCGCGCCAACGCCTGCAGCGTGCGCTCACGCAACCTGCTCAGCAGGAGGCGCCCCATGAGCTGTGATTTCTCCGGGACACTTCTGCACGCTTATCTGGACGGCGAACTCGACGCCATGCGCGCCGCCGAATTCGAACGCCATCTCGAGAGTTGCCGCGATTGCACCGCAACTCTTGGGGCGGCGGAGTCGCTGCGCTCTACTTTGCAGCATGCGCAGCTTTACGAAACGGCCTCGCCGGATTTGCGCAAAAAGATTCGCGCTGAACTCAAGGCGCCAGGGACCAAAGCCAGCGTTTCGCCAGTTGCCGCGTGGCGGTGGCTGGCCGCAGCCGCCGCAATCCTCTTGGTGGCCGGAGTGGCGTGGTTTGCCATACCCGGCTTCCACAGCATGGGGTCAGGATCGGCTAGTTCGGTGACTTCAGCGGAAGTCATCGACGCTCACATTCGCTCGCTGCAAGCCGGACACCTCACCGACGTAGCTTCGACGGACCAGCACACCGTCAAACCCTGGTTCGATGGCAAATTGGACTTCATTCCGCCCGTTCACGATTACATGGAGGAAGGTTTCCCATTGCTTGGGGGCCGCCTGGATGTTCTTGGCGAGCGCAACGTCGCAGCGCTCGTCTATGGACGGCGCAAGCATTTCATCAATGTCTTTGTCTGGCCGACAAAGGAATCGGACACACCGATTCATCCGCCGGGTTCACGGCAAGGCTATCAGTGGGTTCACTGGCGGCATCAGGGCATGGAGTTTTGCGCCATCTCAGATGTGTCGGCGCAAGACCTGCACGAGTTGGCGCAACTCTTCCTCCAATAGCGTTGCAGTTCCGCCCAGATTCGTAATGACGGGATGCGAACTCTAATGAGGGAAGCGCCGACGGCGTGGCAGCGATTATTGTTTCGGTTTCGGGCTCGAAACAGACTTAGGCATTTCCTTCGCGTAGATCAAATGCAACTCCACGGATCGGGCTTGCCCTTTGCGCAGCGGGATATTCCTTTGCCAATCGGAAAAAATACCCTTCGCTGAGGCACGAATGTCGTAACTATCGGCTCTGAGCTGCGAAATCGTGAATCGGCCGTGAGCATCCGCGTATACGGCATGGGGGGCGCTTCCGTCGGACGATTGATACGAGACGCTAGCATGAGGAGCGGGCTTATCGTTAGGACCGATGACTACCCCGCTGAGGGTGGAACTTCCTTTCGATTGCGGCACAGCCACAACGCCGCGTGCCGCTACCAGCACCGCCATAAATGTCGCAAGAAAAATGAGCGCGCGTTTCATATTCTCCGTCTCCTGGCGCAAATCGGCTAAGTCTCGACGTCCACTAAAGAACAAACAGGCCTATTCACACGGTATTCCTTAGATTAAGTGTAGGGCCGGGTGAGCCCAGCTTCGACAGAGTTTCGTTCTTTGTGACCCACGGCGTACCTGCCTTTTCGGACAGGTCAGGAATGGAGTTCGGCCGGCGTTTTTCGCGGGGCCAAAACGTCTCGATAGACGCTGGCGTGCTCCGCAATCATTCGTTCCCGCAGGAAAAGCTTTTGGGCTCTCTCCCGCGCAATCTTGCCGAACGAATCTATCAGCGCGGGCTGCAAAACTATTTTTCTCATTGCGTCAGCCAGGGCCACGGCATCGCCCGGGGGGAATTTCAGTCCCGTGTCGCCCACGATTTCTCCGAGTCCTCCGATATCTGATGCGATGACCAGTCTTCCACGCATCATTTGTTCCATCGCCGCCAAGCCGGCAGTCTCTTCCCAAACGGACGGCATGACGACAATACGCACGTCACGCAAGGCCTCTGCAAGTGCGGCACCGGTCAGAAATCCGGTTACTTGGACAATGGGCTCAAGATGATCACGCGCAATAGTAGCTTCCAGCTTGGGGCGCTCCGGACCGTCGCCGATCAGACGCACAGCGAAATGGTGGCCTTCCTCGCGTAGCAGACGGCTAGCTTCCAGAAGGCCGTCGATCCCCTTTTCCGAAACCAAGCGGCCAACGTACGCAAAGCAAATCTTGCCGGCAGCGGGAGAGAGCGAGTCAACAAGTGGCCCGCTTACAAGCTCGCCCTCAATTCCGTGGTAGACAACCTTCGAGTGCGCCAACCCACAGCGTTTCAAGGAATGATTAGAAATGGCGAGATTCGCTGCTACGTGCCGCACAAGGAAGTTGCGCGGAAACTCCAGTAGCAGCGTCACTAAACTCCGCCAGCTCGAAGATTCCTGCTCCAAGCAGCTCAGGCATTCTTTGTAATTGCGCGCTATGAAATGCCCCGGACATACGCAGTTGTCCGGCCTATGGATGAGCAAACCGTTAGGGCAAATCGCTTGATAGCCATGGTGCTCGACGACCACTGGTTTTCTCGCCAGAAAGGCTAGACAAAGCGGCGCCAGCGCTGGACCGGCCACATGGACGACATCGGAAGCGCGGATCAGATCCCACAAGTGGATCAGATTGGGTCGACGGACAACACGAAAGGGGAGTGAGGTGTCGTCAAATTTGTCTGCGGGAGTTTGCGTCGCGAGCGTGATCTCGAACTCGGGGTCGCCACTAGTCGAGCGCAACCCGGCGAGCCCGCCAGCCAAAGACAGAACGATCGTCTCGACGCCGCCAACACTCGGCGCAAAGAAATGAGAATAGATAAGTAGCTTCATTCGCGGAGTTTTTGCGGTGCCGCGGGAGAGGTTTGCGCGGCGGAAGAATCGGAAAGCGTCGCGCCTGCACGCCGGCCTTTCCGTGCCACGGCAATTTCAATTGCTTCAAGTGTCGCCGCGATATTTCTCTCTGGCGACCAAGTTTTTATGTGCGCTACGGCGGCGCGGCCCAGCGCGGCGAGACGGGAACGATCGACAACGGCATCTTTCAGAATGGCGGTCAGCGCAGCGATGTCGCCACAAGGAAATACAAATTCCTGCCGCACCGGCGCGACGAGATCGCGCGCAGCTCCGACATGGTCGCTGGCTGCCACGGGACATCCGCAACACATCGCTTCGTTAACAACTACAGCAAATGGCTCGTATTCCGAAGGAAGCACCATTAGATCAGCGGAAGTATACACAGCTGGAAGCTGCGATTGATTCACGAAGCCGAGAAACCGAACGTGCGTTGAAATACCCAATTGGGCGGCCTGCGCCTCAAGCTCCGCGCGAAGGGGTCCTTCACCGGCGATCACCAGCAGGGCATCCGAAAGATTAGCCTTCGCAAAAGCGCGAAGCAGATCACCTGGGCGCTTCCAGAGCTGGAGCTTGGCACAAAAAAGAATCACGGCATCTGAAGCCGAAACACCCCAAGCGGCGCGAACGGCGGAACGGTCCACGGCTGCGGATTGCTGCATCCACCAATCGTTATCCACGCTGTAAGGCGTTAGCGTGACGCGTTCCGCCGGCAATCCAAGGGAGAGTATGAGGTCGCGCGTGCCAGAAGACGGAACAATCACTTGATCCGCAAGACGAAATAATCGAGGCCATAGAATTTTCTTCACCTTGCTCTTCCACACTCGCCCGTCCCGTGGCGCAAGCGTGGTTGTGTCCGTCCCAAAAAGAAACGCGCTCTTGGAAGACCTCGCCGCCCGATAGGCAATCCAAAACGTCGCGCGAACATACCCGACAAAACAGAGCACGGCGTCGAAATTACCCTCGCGAATCAGTTTTGAGAGTCCTGGATTGCGCAGCCCGAAGAAGGATTCCTCGCCCGAGCCGCGATTGGGAATGTGAGACCACGCGTAGCCCTCAAGCAAAGGAACATCCCACTGAACAGTGGCTCCAAACTCGGGATCGTGCCCAGCTTCCGCCCCTCGGAGGCTGCAATATGCCACATGCAAATCAAACCCAGGATGGGCTGCCATGCGCCGAAAAATCGGCGCCATGTATTGGACAGGGTGGGCAGCGACAGCCAGAACGCGGTAGCGGCGGTCAGGCATAGCAAGACCGTGCGATTAGCGAGTGAAATCCAGCGAAAATAGGGAAGGGTAGCAAGCGCAAACAGGTGCCCCGGCAGCGAGTATACCCGGTTTCGCGGGCGCGGCGGCTGTGCTAAACTGGCGCAGTTCCGCAGGGGTTTGCGGTTTACCCTAAGTCTCCGCACAGTTAAGTCCCGCCTTGCGGGGTCAAGTCGACTAACCGCCACTTACGTGGCGCGCGGCCGCACGAAATTTCACCCAACGTGAATCCCGCCTGGACGGGAGCACGCAAAAAAGAGGATCTGTTATGTCTGGGCACTCAAAATGGGCCACGATTAAACACAAGAAGGGCGCGACGGACGCCAAACGTGGCCGCGTGTTCACCCGCATCATTCGCGAAATCACCATCGCGGCGCGCATCGGCGGGGGTGAACCGAATTCCAATCCGCGCCTCCGAACGGCAATCCTAGCTGCCAAGGGCGCGAACATGCCCAACGAGAACGTCGAGCGCGCGATCCTGCGCGGGACCGGCCAGCTCGAAGGCGAACAGTATGAAGAGGTCACCTTCGAAGGCTATGGCCCCGGCGGCGTCGGCCTGCTCATCGCTGCTGTCACTACGAACCGAAATCGCATCGTCGGCGAGTTTCGCCACCTGCTAGGCAAGAACGGCGGAAACCTCGCCGAAACCGGCGCGGTCGGCTGGATGTTTCACCGCAAAGGCGAAGTAGTGGTGCCCAAGGAAGCCGCCAGCGAAGACAAAATGATGGACATCGTGCTGGAAGCGGGCGCGGATGACATGAAGGATGACGGCTCCGACTGGTACGTAGTTACGCCGCCGGAAGCGCTCGAAAAGGTAAAGGAAGCGCTGTCCAAAGCAGGTATCACGCCGAGTTCGGCGGAAATCAGCATGGTGCCGCAGAATTACGTCAAGCTGACTGGCGCACAGGCTACACAAATGGTGCGTTTGATTGAAGCGCTGGAAGAACACGACGACGTGCAGCACGTTTACGCGAACTTCGACATCGATGAGTCGGAGATTCAAGCGGCTGTCAGCGCGAGCTAATTTGAACTAGAAAGAGACAGACAGGAGTGTCTGTCCCACCTTGTAACGGCCATTCCACGGTATCGGAATGGCCGTTTTTCTTTTGCCAAGAAACTCGCAGACAAAGCTCTGGCAGGGACACGGGGAACGCCGTAGACTTATGTCGATGAAAGCGGCAATAACAGCGGCCACTTCAGCCTGCAAGGATATTTGTTTCCGCGTGCTGGGAGTAGACCCGGCATCGACGGGCCCCACTGGGTACGGCATCATCGAAAGCGATGGCCGCCGCTGCCGAATGCTGCATTATGGTGCACTCAGGGTCGCGCCGAAGCGGCAGAAAGAGTGCCTCGGCGCAGTTCTGCACGATGTCCACGCCTTGCTTTGTCGTCTAATGGACGAGTTCTCGCCGGACGCCCTTGCCGTGGAATCAGTGTTTACCGCGCTTAACATGAGGACGGCATTGCGCCTCGCGGAAGTTCGCGGTGTGGTGCTTCTGGCCGCCGCGCAACGTGGCGTCGCGGTGCACAGCTACTCGCCACGCGAAGTAAAAGCCTCAGTAGCCGGTTATGGCCATGCGGACAAGAAGCAAATGCAGTTGATGGTCCGTGCACTCCTCGAAATGAGCGAAACGCCGGAGCCTTCCGATGCCGCGGATGCCCTGGCCGTGGCGCTCTGCCATTTGCAGGCGGAACAAGCCCGGCAGCGCTTTGGACTTCCCGCTGAACCAGCTGGCGCGAAGTTGCGAGCATCGTCTCGCGTCGCAAGACCGGCAGCCCGAGGCGGGGGCGCAACTCAAAATATCCTTCCGCGCATCGTAATTTCACGATGAAGGCTTTACTCCTGCCCTTCGGTTTAATGGCATGTCTCGCGAGCGCAAGCTTGTGTGCGCCGGCAAAAGCGGCTGCGTCTGCAACAGCGCTCTCTCCAGCCCCAGCACACGCAAAACTCAGCTATCGCCGCATTTTCAAATCCAGCTCGCCGGAATTTATCGAGATCATCGTCCATGACGATTCCGACGCGGCCACTTTCGAAATCCGCCAGTTGGATGAAGATCCCGGAGCGACTCCCTTCGAGGTGAGCGCCCCATTGCGCGAGAAGATGTTCGGTCTGGCTGCGGAATTAAAAAATTTCCAAGGACAAGATCTGGATGTACATCGCCGAATCGCCAATCTGGGCGAGAAGACTTTTCGCTGGGAAAAAGGCGCGGAGATCCACGAAACAAAATTCAACTACACGCTGAATTCGGCGGCAACTCAATTGATGCAGATTTTTGAAGGCTTGGCGCGCCAACAGGAATTGGTGACTCTACTCGAGCGCCGTATGAAATACGACCGCCTCGGCATCAACGATGCTCTTTTGCAATTCGAAACCGACCTGAACCATAAGCTTCTGCCAGAACCTCAGCGCGCCTTGCCAACTCTAGATCAAATCGCCAGCGATTCCCGCTTCGTCGAGATTGGCCGCCAGCGAGCTCGCGCTCTTGCAGAGCGCATCCGCCATCCCAGTTAGGCACTCCTCGTTAAACGTCCAAAGTTAGTTGCCGAGGCTCCACTGTCGCGGCCCGCGAATGGCGTTGAGCTCTGGCGACTCCAAAAGTAACTTCATCGGCAGCAAAGCCGTCTTGCCATAGTGCTCGCCCTCGAGGATACGTGCGTGGCAGCGAGAATTCTGCGATTCAACTTCAATAATTCTGACGGGCGTCCCTTCAGGCACCATAACCAGCCTCTGCGAAGCAATCAAAAGCGACAAACCCACATCATCATTCGCCGCTTCGAGTCTTTGTCTCTCGGCAGCGGCCGCCTCATCAATCGACACAACGGCGAATGAGTGGCCGTGCTCACAGCAAACCTTCGCCACGCGCCCAACCCACGCTGACGCAGCCGCATCTTTCGGAGCGACCGGCGGCGCAACCTGCACCTCCGCAGCAGCAGAACTCGTGGCGGGCTTTTTCACGCTAGCCAGAAATCTGTACCCGCGCTTAGGCAGAGTTTCTACAAATCGCGGCTTGTTCTTGTCGTCGCCTAAGGCCTGGCGCAGTTTCTTGATCGCTGTGTTGACGCTATGATCGAAATCCACGAACGTGTCCGCGGGCCAGAGTCTCTTCTGCATTTCCTCGCGCGTGACTACCTCACCTGGTTGCTCTAATAACATCGCAAGTACCTGAAACGGCTGGACTTGCAGCTTGATTTTGCGGCCCGCCTTGTACAGCTCTTGCGCGCGCAGATCCACTTCATATCCCTCAAACCGAACGACATTCGCCGAGCGAATAGGCTGCGCCATAAGAATTCCTATTGAAATGACTCCGAGACTATACCACTCCTCGCGAAAATAATGACTGCCCCGCGAACCTTAACTCCCCTATTTCTGGACACTTACTTGTTCACCTACAGTCGCCTGGCAGTTCATCCCCCGTGCATTGTCCTTCGCCAGGGGATACGAGAAAGTGTGCAACATGTTGAGGCGCTGACACGGTGAGCGAACCAAGCGAAACGGAGTAAAGCTTGGACGCCGACAGCGAACTAAAAAAAGGAGTTGTCCCATGAAAACGAGAGCTTTGGTTATGGCAGCTGTGATGGCGCTGACCGCAATGGCAACGACGCAAGTAGCGCAAGCCCAAAACGCTATGGCAGTTAATGTTCCCTTCGACTTCGTCGCCGGCGGCAAGGCACTTCCCGCCGGAGAATATTCCGTCCGACCTTCTGGCGCAGGCAACACGCTCATTTTGATCGACCGCAAGGATGCGTCCGTTTCAGCGTTAATCATTACTCATGCCGTCGTCTCCCTCGATACACAGAAAGAATCAAAGCTTATTTTCAACCGCTATGGCGATCGTTATTTTCTCTCCCAGGTCTGGTCGGAAGGCAACTCCCAGGGTCGCCAACTCTTGAAGACCGCCCGGGAAAAGGAAGCTGCGCTAACGGCCAATATTGAGACCGAGGGCCAAGTCACCCTGGTCGCCGAACTCGCCCGTACAAACCGCTAGCCACCCCACCCTAACCCCTGCAACGCCCGCCAGGAATCCGGAACCCCGCTCCGGATTCCTGGACCCTTTTTAGGGACCTTGTTTTCGTATCTTCCAAAAGGCTCCCACCTGTTACTTAGCTGGCTTTCCGCACGTATACTAAGGCAAGACCCTTCCATGGCTCAGGCGACCACAATGAACTTCAAGGAGGCCGTGGCTATTGCCACTAGCAGCCTCTGGGCGCACAAACTGCGCAGCGTCCTGACCCTCATCGGAGTCGTGATTGGCGTGGCCGCCGTCATCGCCGTAGTCAGCCTGATTAATGGCGCCAACCAATATGTCGCCACCAGAGTGTTCCGCCTCGGAGCAGACGTTTTCGGCGTGGCCAAGACGCCTTCCATCATCACCAACGTCGACGATTACCTCGAGTTTCAAAAACGCAAGCGCATAACGTACGACGACTACTTATCTGTCCGCGAGCTCTGCAAATCCTGCAAGGAAATCGGCGCTTCTTTCGCCGGCCGGCTGGAAGTAAAGAGCGGCTTGAATTCGCTGAAAGACACCAACCTTCGCGCCTGGACGCCGCAGATGGCTGAACTCTACGACGTCGACCTGGCCGCTGGCCGCCACATGACCGAAACGGACCTGCAACAGGCCGCGCCAGTCTGCGTCATCGGCAACGACATTGTCGAAAACCTGCTCCCCGGCGTCGACCCCATCGGAAAAGAAGTTCGCTGGCGCAATATCCCCTGCCAGGTCATCGGCGTCGGAAAAAAAGAAGGCTCCGCGCTCGGGACATCTCTGGACAACTGGATCATCCTCCCGCTCAGCACCTACAAAAAAGAATACGGCAGCCAGGATGATTCGCTCCGCATCACGGCACGCGCCGGCTCGGCGGCGACAATTCAGGAGACGGTCGACGAAGTCAGGCAAATCATGCGCGGCCGCCGCCATCTCGCGTACGGAAAGAAAGACGATTTCTCGATCGAGACCAGCGACTCTTTCCTGTCTCTGTGGAAAGACATTAGCGGCAGCTTCTTTTTCGTCACCATTGCCATCGCTTCCATCTCGCTACTGGTCGGCGGAATCGTCATCATGAACATCATGCTGGTCTCCGTCACCGAGCGCACTCGCGAGATCGGCCTTCGCAAAGCTTTGGGCGCCCGAAGCGGAGACATCCTCCGCCAATTCCTGATCGAATCCTCCACGATTTCCCTTTTCGGTGGCGCGCTCGGCGTGATCTGCGGCGTGCTCCTAGCGCAGCTCGTCTCTATCGTCTCTCCGCTGCCGAGCGCCGTGCAACTTTGGTCCGTAATCGGCGGCCTTCTAGTCGCGCTGAGCGTCGGCCTATTTTTCGGCACCTATCCGGCGTCGAAAGCCGCGCGCCTGGATCCGGTTGTCGCATTACGGTCGGAATGATTTGGAGTGCGGCAGCTCTGCTGCCGCTTTTCGAAACAATCGCAAGACTCTCTATTTGGCGGGGACTCGATACTCGGAAACACAAGAAAATAGGGTCAAGGCACGCGAAACAGAAAAATGGCAACGCTTGGCAAAGCACTCCCGCAAACGCACACCACGGTCCTCCCCGTCCGCCGCCTGGCCGGCAAAACGACCGCGCTAAAATTTCGCGACGAAGTCCTGCTCGCTCTCGATACCCTCCGCAAAAATTCTCTCCGCTCCGCGCTAACCATCCTCGGCATCGTCATCGGCATCACCACAGTCATCACGGTAACCGCCGTCATCAACGGCCTTAACGACAACGTGCTCGGCGGCATCCGCGAACTCGGCTCCGACACCATCATCGCCTACCGTTTTCCCTGGGCCTCGCTGTCCCGCCCGCCGAGCGACTGGTTCACCCGCAAAGAACTCCAGCCAGATTGGGCGGACGACATTGCGAAACTGCCGCACATCAAAGCCGCCTCCGCATCGATGCGTATTTTTCAGCCGATGTTCGGCTCCGGCACCGAAGACGTCCGCCGCGGCCAATACCGCGCCAAAAGCGTCATCCTGCAGGGCAATCAACCGTCCATCGGAGAGATCTTCGATCTGAAAATTGAATCTGGACGTTTTTTCAACGAGACTGATGCGGAGCATCGCGCTCCCGTCGTTCTCCTTGGCTACGACACAGTCCGCACTCTTTTTCCCGAGTCGCCCACGAACGCCATCGGCCAGGAAGTCACCATCGACGGCCAGCTCTTCACAGTGATTGGCATTCTTCAAAAGCAGCGCCAAGGCATCTCCGGCGGCTCCAACCCCGAAGACAATTCCGCGTACATGCCCGTCACCACGCTCCGCAAACTCTACCCAAATCAAAAAGACTACGTGATCTTCGCCAAAGCTAGCGATCCCAATAATGTTAACGAGTCCGTCGACGAAATGCGCGACCTCCTCCGCCGCAAACGTCGTCTCCCCAACGACAAGCCTGATGACTTTGCGATTTTCACTCCCGACTATTTCCTCGAGCTCTGGCAAAAAATCAGCGGCCTGATTTTCATCCTGATGTTCGCGGTCGCTTCCGTCGGCCTGATTGTTGGCGGAATTGGCGTGATGAACATCATGCTCGTCTCCGTAACTGAACGCACCCGCGAGATCGGCGTGCGCAAAGCCATCGGCGCCAAGCGCAACAACATCCTCGTCCAATTTCTAATCGAAGCCGTCACCCTAAGCGCCATCGGAGGCGTCATCGGCGTCACCTTCGGCTCCGGCATCACGCTCCTGCTCAAATACGCCGCACACTTTCCCGCCGCCCTCTCCGTCTTCTGGATCGTCACCGCCCTGGTTCTCTGCGCCCTGATCGGTATCGTCTTCGGCGTGTACCCCGCATGGAAAGCTGCTCGCCTCGATCCCGTCGAGGCCCTCCGCTACGAGTAGCACAGACACTCCTGTCTGTGCGCTTTTCTGCGCCCATGTGGCGCAGCTTTCAGCCTGTGCTCTTGTCTAATTAGGCGAGGTCATTATGCGGTGTCGTGGCGACCAGAACGATCGCCCGCTGATGCGGAGCATGCCACTACGCCAAGGCTTGTTTTAAATCTGCGATCAAATCTTTCGCATCTTCTAGCCCAACGGAAACGCGCACTGTGCCGGGGCTTACATCTGCACGTTTCAACTCTTCGGCGCTCATGTTGTAGTGCGAGCTGTAGATAGGAAGTATAACGAGCGATTCAACACCGCCAAGGCTCGCCGCGAGCAGGAACAACTGCACGCGATCACAAAAACGCCGCGCGGCTGGCAAGCCACCCTTCAAATCAAACGCCAACATCGTTCCGAATCCACGCATCTGTTTTCTTGCAAGCTTATGATCCGGATGGGACGGCAGCCCAGGATAGTGCACGCGCGCAACTTTGGGATGTGTTTCCAGAAATCTGGCGACGATCATGGCGTTTTCGCATTGCCGTTCCATGCGCACTCCCAGCGTCTTCATTCCGCGAATCAGAAGGTAGGCCGCCCCCGGGTCCATCGAGCCGCCGAGGTAGATGACCATGTGGCGGATGCGGTCCATCCAATGCTTGTTGCCGACTGCGACGCCGGCGATCACGTCGGAGTGCCCCGCGAGCGCTTTCGTTGCGCTGTGCACGACGATGTCGTAACCCATCGCCAGAGGATTTTGCAGGACCGGCGTCGCAAAAGTGTTGTCGATGATCGCAATGAGTTTGTGTTTTTTCGCGAAGGCAATCGCTTTGTTTAGATCGACGAGCCGAAGCGTGGGGTTCGTCGGCGTTTCCACGTACAGACACTTCGTGCGCGGAGTGGCGAGTTCCTCAAGGCCAGCGAGATCTGTGCCCACCTGATGCACCTTGATGCCCATGTCGGGAAAAACATCGCGCATCAGCCGGTAGCTGCCGCCATAAACTTGCGAGGTAGAGATAAGTTCGTCGCCACACTTCAAGACACCTAGCAGAGCGGAGGATATCGCCGCCATGCCCGAGGCCGTAACAACGGCCGCTTCTCCGCCTTCCAGTGCCGCAATCTTTCCCTCAGCAACACTCAAAGTTGGATTGCCGTACCGCGAGTAGATGTACGCTTTGCTCTTGCCTTCCGCCCAAAGTTTCATCTCCGCCGTCGAGGAAAAGGTGAACGTCGAGGTACGGCTGATGGGAGTGCCCACGGGTGCGCCAACGCCATGGCGCGGAGGTTCACCGCCATGGATCGCTGTCGTTTGGGGGCCGTGTTTTTGCGAGTTGTGTTTGCGGGCTGGCTTGTTTTTCATAAGAACACCATTTTGGACGCGCGTTTCATGCCAACAAGCACCAATTTGGCGTAGTGCAGCCGCTTACGAACATGCTTAGGATGCGCGATACAAATGCATGATGGGAAACGCGGGAAAACTAGCCCTCTTCTTCTGAGGCTTCGCCGTGAGCCGGTTTGTGCGCGTCGATCACTTTTTGCGCCAATTCATTCGGCACGTAGTCGTAGTGGGAAAATTCCATCGAATATGTCGCGCGCCCTTGCGTCTTGGAAATGAGGTCGTTTGCATAACTCAGCATTTCCGAAAACGGAACTTGCGCCTTGATGACTACGTTATGGCCGCGCGCTTCGCTTCCCGCGATTCGGCCGCGCCGCGAGCTGAGATCGCCCATCAGGTCGCCGGAGTACTGATCCGGCGCATAGACCTCGACGTGCATCACCGGCTCCAGCAGCGCTGGTCTGGCCATCTTCATTGCTTCCTTGAACGCCAGCGAGCCAGCAATTTTGAAAGCCATATCGGAAGAGTCCACGTCGTGATACTTGCCGTCATAAAGCACGGCGCGGAAATCGACGACCGGGAAACCGGCGAGGTAACCCCGCGCAGCTGCATCGCGAATGCCCTTTTCCACCGAAGGAATCCAGTTCCGTGGAATCGCGCCGCCAAAGACGTCATCGACGAACTCGACACCTTTGCCGCGTTCAATCGGCTCCATCTTGATGCGGCACACGCCGAACTGCCCGTGCCCACCAGACTGTTTCTTGTGCTTGCCTTCTGCGTCCGCCCTGCCACGAATGGTTTCGCGGTATGCCACTTTAGGCGGCTTCAGCGTGAGATCCACGTGGTAGCGCTTGTGCAGCTTGGCGACAACCACCTCGATATGTTGCTGGCCGGAACCTGCGAGCAAAAATTCTTTGGTCTGAGGATCGCGCATGAAGTGCAATGCGGGATCTTCCTCGATAATTTTGTGAATCGAGATTCCAATCTTGTCCTCGTCGGCGCGAGTTTTAGGTTCGATCGCGAATGTGATTGAGGGCTCGGGCAACTGCGCCGGCTTATAGTAGATAGGCGAGGCTTTGTCGCCCAGCGTTTCGCCGGTCGTCGTTTCCTTCAGTTTAGCGATTGCGCCGATGTCGCCCGCGTGCAGATCCGCGATTTCACTGAACAGCTTGCCCTGCACAACTTGCGTATGCTGAAAGCGTTCGAGCGTGCCGCGGTTGTAATTCGTGAGCGTGGCATCGTTTTTTAGGACGCCGCTCTTCACTTTGAAATAGTTGATGCGCCCAGCGAAAGGATCCGCGAGCGTCTTGAACACGAAAAGCGAAAGCGGCTGGCCGTCATCGTACTTGCGTTCCACGCGTTCGCCCTTGCCGTTTGGCTCCGTAAATCCGACCTGCGCGTGTTCATCGGGGTGCGGAAACGCATCGGCCAGAAAAGTCAGCAGGCTGGCGGTTCCCACGTTGCGCAACGCAGAAACCATCAACACAGGGAATATTTTCTCCGCCACAATGGCTTTGCGGACACCAGGAATCAAATCCGCAATCGGGATTGTGCCTTCTCTAAAGAACTCCTCCATCAATTCGTCGTCGCCTTCTGCCACCATTTCGACGAGCTTTTCATGCGCTTCTTTTGCTTCATCGGCAAGTGCGGCGGGAATTTCTTCTGTGGTGGGCTTCCCATCTCCATCAAGCTTGTAGATATGCGCCTTCATCGTGACTAAATCGATTACGCCCCGAAAACCCTTTTCCGAGCCAATCGGAAGCTGTAGCGCAACAACGTTGCGGCCAAAAACCTGCTCTAGTGATGCCATCGAGCGTTCAAAACTGGCCAGTTCCCGGTCCATCCAGGTCAGCACAAACGCTCGCGGAATATCGTACTCCGTGCAATAATCCCAAACT
>Ga0210391_10000448_pt1 | contig 44230 bp, 33 predicted proteins | sample IncBWC12OmetaG_FD_160573 | JGI IMG/M metagenome (GOLD analysis project Ga0210391, IMG submission 160573) | Forest soil microbial communities from Barre Woods Harvard Forest LTER site, Petersham, Massachusetts, United States - Inc-BW-C-12-O ...
TAGTGTTTGCGGACGAGCTCGGAGAACGACCCATGCTGTTCCGAGTAGGCGTCCACGGCCGCCATACCCTCACGCAGCTCGGCGAGGATCGTCTCCCGGGTCAACTCCGCATACTTGGATGCTAGAGCTTCCTCTGCCACTCTGGACGTATTGATTCCGGCGCTTTTTGCCTTCGCATAGAGATCGGAGTTCAGCGTGATACTGACTGTCTGCTTTGCGGCTTTGGGCTCGAATAATGGATCGCGCATAAACTCCTCCCTTTGCAAAGTACACGTGTATTCTACACGTGTCAGGAACAGGCGTCCATTTGCCGCTTATCGCACCGCTGCCCGCTGCACGAAGACGTAGTAAAGGGCCCCCAGGGCCCCGGCGACGATCACCACCAGCGCAACGAAGCGGTGCAGGGACCCGGCGAGAAGCTCGGGATGCTGCCCCACCGTCCTCCCTAGCCAGGCCAGCACCCCGCACCAGAGCAGAGAGCCGGCCAGGGTCGCGAGCGCGTACCTGCGAAAGTCCATCCGCAAAATCCCGGTGGGAATGCCGATCAGGTGACGGATCACCGGCAGCAGCCGGGAGAAGAACACGCCGGGTGGGCCGTAGTGAGCGCACCAGCGCTCCGCCAGTTCGATTTTCGTCTGCCCTAGGCCCACGTAGCGCCCGAAGCGCACGATGAGCGGACGCCCCAAGAGACGGGCTCCCCAGTACATCACCGAGGCCCCGACCCACGATCCCGCCGTGCCCGCGAGCACAACGCCCAGAAAGGAGAATTGGCCCTGAGTGTGGGCGAGGTACGCCGCCGGCGGAATGATCACTTCGCTCGGGATGGGAACGAAGGTGCTCTCCAGGGCCATCAATCCGGCGATCAGTCCATAGCCACCCTGGGCGAGGGTCGACAGGTACCAATCCGAAAATTGATGCAGCAGCTCGGTCAACTACTCGACCGCCTGTGGATTCAGGATCACCTTGGCATCGGCGCGCGCGCCCGCGGCATAGCTCTGCGCCTCATTCGAGGCGACCTGAGCGGCGTACTCCTGGCGCAGCCCCGGCTCCTCCAGCTTCGGATCGCCCGGCTCCTCGCGCAGCGCAGTCAGTTCAAGCACCGCGTGATCGCCGTTGGCAAGCCGCGCCGCGGCAAACTCCGCTTTGCCCGAGGGCTTGGGCTCCCCGAAGGACTTGGTCCGGATCTCCAAGGGCACTTCGGTGTCGCTGCGCGAGATGAATTTCGGCGGCGTCGGGGCACCGCTCGCGGTCGCACTCAGGCTCTTCGCCACCGCGTCCCAGGACTCCCCTGCCGTGAGCCGCTTGACGGCGTCCGCAGCCGCGGACGCGGCGAGTTCCACGCCGCGCTGCTTCTTCCATGCGGCGAGCACCTCGTTATGCACCGCGTCGAAGGGTTTCTGCTGCGGCAGCTTGTGATTGGTCGCGCGCAGCACCACTCCGCGTCCCTTCTCGACCTCGACCATGGAGCTCAAGCGCCCGTCGATCACGTCCTGGCTGAATGCCGCCTCGATCACCGCCGGCACCTTGCCCAGGGCGCCGCCGCCGTCGGTGCGGCTGAACAAGGGCGCCTCGAGCACGGTCAGGCCGGCCTTGCGCGCCACGATGTCGATGTCGGTGGTGTTTTGCAGCGCTGCGTCGGCGAGCTGATCCTGCGCGTTGTTGAACAACCGCTCGGCTTCATTGCGCCGGTACTCGGTTTCCAGTTCAGGCCTGCTCTGCTCGAAGGTCTTGACCGCCGCCGGTTGAATCCCGACGAGCTTCAGAATGTGGTAGCCGAACTGAGTCTTCACAGGTCCCTTGATCTCATCAACCTTCATGCTGAAGGCGGCATCGGCGAAGGGTGCCACCCACACCTTGCGCTCGGTCCATCCTAGATCGCCGCCCTGAGCCGCGGATCCCGGATCCTGCGAGAACTCCTTCGCCAATTTCGCGAAATCCTCGCCCGCTTGGGCGCGCTTCAAAATCCCCTCCGCCTTGACCTTCACCGCCGCGTCGTCCTTGGGTGTGGCGACCGGAAGAAGAATGTGGCTGACCCGGCGCTGTTCGGGTTGGGTGAAGCGCTCCGGCGTCTTCTGCTTCTGTTCGTCGTAATAGGCCGTGAGCTGCGCGTCGTCGACGCTGACCTTCGAGGCGAGCTGCGCCAGGCTGATCTCCACATAGCGCAGATCCACGGTCTCCGGGGTCATGTACTCGGCCTTGTGCGCCTCGTAGTAGGTCTTCAAGGACGCATCGTCCGGGATGGCGCCGGCGGCGTACTTATCCGCCGACAGGGTGAGCCACGCCACCTCGCGCTGCTGCCGGGTGAGTGCGCGCAGCTGCTTCAATTCGGTGGGGGTGACGAAGCTCGAGGTGGAAAGAGCGGCATCGAGCTGCTTCAGCTTGACGTCGCGCCTGAACAGCGCCTCGATCTCATTGATGGAACGGCCCTGCGCTCGCATCACCGCCACGGCGTGCGCCGTATCGCACTTGCCGTCCACTTGAAAGGCGGGAATCTCGCACTCGGCCTGCAGCACCTCCGCGTCGCTCACACGATAGCCGAGATCGTCGGCCCGGGTGATCAATGCCTCGCTGTTCACGTATTGGTCGAGCACGCGTCGCTTGATCGCGTTGCGCTGCGCGTCGCTCAGCGCGCCGTTGGTCTGCCGCTCGAGTTGCGCGAGCTGCTGCTGGTAGGACTGTCTGACTTCGTTGGCGGATATCTCGATGCCGTTCACTTTGGCGGCGTAGTTGGGCGCGGACAGCGTCCAATTGATTCCCCAGAACACGAACACCAAGCCGATCGCCCCGAGCACCACGCCCGCGAGCCAGCCCTTCAACTTGTCATGTATGGTCTGCAGCATGATCCCACCCTTTCATACCCCAAGGCGCGGCCAAATGGCACGCGCTACCCCTTTAAGGAAATGGCGGAGTGGACGGGACTCGAACCCGCGACCCCCGGCGTGACAGGCCGGTATTCTAACCAGCTGAACTACCACTCCGCTGTTGGTGGGTGCTGAGGGGATCGAACCCCCGACCCTCGCCGTGTAAAGGCGATGCTCTACCAGCTGAGCTAAGCACCCCCTGGAAGAGGCGCGGAAGTCTACGGTTTCCATGCGCTTCGCGCAACTCTAAACGGGGTCGAGGCGACCCCGTCCGCTGGGCGCTCGCTGCGCGAGCGGAAAAACCACGTCAATCGGCGCGGCTAGTGCGCCCGCACCTGGCTCTTGACGCGGGGCGGCTTGCGGCGCCGCTTCTCGTCGGTGATGGCCTCGGGCGCCTTCACCTCGGGAACGGGCGCCGGCACCGGCATGTGAGTCAGCGCCACCTGCAGCACCTCGTCGATCCACTTCACCGAGCGGATATCGAGCTTTTCTTTGATGTTGTCCGCAATCTCCGCCAGGTCCTTGGTGTTGTCGTCGGGGATCAGCACGGTGGTGATGCCGCCGCGGTGTGCCGCCAGCAATTTCTCCTTCAGGCCGCCGATCGGCAGCACTTCGCCGCGCAGGGTGATTTCACCCGTCATCGCCACATCCGAGCGCACCGGGATCTTGGTGAGCGCGGAGATCAGCGCGGTGCACATGCCCACGCCGGCGCTCGGACCGTCCTTCGGTGTCGCGCCCTCGGGGACGTGAATGTGGACGTCGGCTTTCTGATAGAAATCCACATCCAGCCCGAGCATGGCGGAGCGGCTGCGCACCACCGTCATCGCGGCTTGAATGGACTCCTGCATCACTTCGCCGAGCTGGCCCGTATGGGTGAGCTTGCCCTTGCCGTTCACCACCGCCGCCTCGATCGTCAGCAGTTCGCCGCCGACTTCGGTCCAGGCGAGACCCGTGACTTGACCGACGCGGTTGCTCTCCTCCGCCTTGCCGTAGCGGAAGCGGCGCACGCCCAGATATTTGTCGAGATTCTTCGAGTCAACCGTCACCGTCTTTTCCGCCGGCGCGAGCAATAGCTGCTTGACCGACTTGCGCCCGATCTTCGACAGTTCGCGCTCGAGGTTTCGCACCCCGGCTTCGCGCGTGTAGAAGCGAATCATGTCCTGGATGGCGTCGTCGCCTACCACCAGCTCATCGGGCTTCAGGCCGTTCTGCTTGACCTGCTTCGGCAGCAGGTAGCGGCGCGCGATGTTGCTCTTCTCATCCTCGGTGTAGCCGGGGATGCGGATTACTTCCATGCGGTCGAGCAGCGGCGCCGGGATGTTCAAGCTGTTCGCCGTGCACACGAACATCACTTCGGACAGGTCGAAGTCGACCTCCAGGTAATGGTCGTTGAAGGTGCTGTTCTGCTCGGGATCGAGCACCTCGAGCAGCGCCGAGGACGGGTCGCCGCGAAAATCGGTCGACATCTTGTCGACTTCATCGAGCAGGAACAAGGGATTGCGCACGCCGCACTTGGCGAGATTTTGGATGATTTTGCCGGGCATCGAACCGATGTAGGTGCGCCGGTGGCCGCGAATCTCCGCCTCGTCGCGCACGCCGCCCAGGGACATGCGCACGAACTTGCGGTTGGTCGCTCGCGCCACGCTCTGGCCGAGCGAGGTCTTGCCCACGCCCGGCGGTCCCACCAGGCACAGGATCGGGCCGCGCAGGTTCTTCACCCGCTGCTGCACCGCCAAGTACTCGACGATGCGCTCCTTCACCTTCTCGAGGCCGTAGTGATCGGCTTCGAGCACCTTCTCCGCGGCGGTGATGTCCAGATGCACCTTGCTGCGCTTCTTCCACGGGGACTTCACCAGCCAGTCGATATAGTTGCGCACCACGGTGGCCTCGGCCGACATGGGCGACATGAGCTTCAATTTGGAGAGCTCGGAATTGGCTTTCTCGCGGGCCTCTTTCGGCATGCCCGCGGCTTTGATGCGCTTCTCCAGTTCGCCGATCTCATTCGGCGCTTCGTCGAGCTCGCCGAGCTCCTTCTGAATGGCCTTCATCTGCTCATTCAGGTAGTACTCGCGCTGGCTCTTTTCCATTTGCTGCTTGACGCGCCCGCGAATGCGCTTCTCGATCTGCAGCACGTCCATCTCGCCTTCGATGACGGCCAGCATGTGCTCGAGGCGCTTGCGTACGTCGGGGATTTCGAGAACCCGCTGTTTCTCGGAAAGCTTCAACGACATGTGCGCGGCGACGGTGTCCGCCAAGCGCCCCGCCTGTTCGATGCCGGCGAGCGAGGTCAGGATCTCGGGCGGGACTTTCTTGTTCAGTTTGACATATTGCTCGAACTGGGTGATCACGGAGCGCGTCAGCACGTCCATTTCGCGCTCTTCATAGCGCTCGATATCCGCGAACACCGACACTTCGGCGGAGAAGAACTCGCCTTCCACCAGCTTGTCGATGCTGGCTCGGTCCACGCCCTCGACCAACACCTTGACCGTGCCGTCGGGGAGCTTGAGCAGCTGCAGAATGGTCGCAACCGTGCCGACCCGGTATAGGTCTTCGGCCTTCGGATCGTCGACGTCCGCCTGTTTCTGGGCGACCAACAGGATCCGCTTGTCCGCCTTCATGGCCAGATCGAGCGCGACGATGGATTTCTCGCGCCCGACGAACAGCGGAATCACCATGTGCGGATAAACGACCACGTCGCGCAGCGGCAGGACGGGAATGCCGAGCGAGGTCGGCGCTACTTCGGGGACATCAACGGGTTCGTCGCTCACTTAGGCTGGCCTTTTGGTTGTGGCACGTACGGCAATCGAATACCTCGAGTACATGCGGCCGCCCACCTTGTGTTTCAAGCGCGGGATCTTAAAGATGATCCGAGCCAGTGGCGCGTCGTGTTTCCTCGACTGGAGCCACCAAACGAGTCTCCTCGGTCCGGTGGACGATATAGGGTTTGTTGTGGCCTTCGATCACCTGTTCGTCGACCACGACTTTCTGTACGTTGCGCAAGCTCGGCAGGTCGTACATGGTGTCCAGCAGCACATTCTCCAGAATGGTGCGCAGACCCCGGGCTCCCGTCTTGCGTTGCATCGCCTTGCGCGCCACGGAACGCAGCGCATCCTCGCGGAAATCCAGCTCCACTCCCTCCATGTCGAAGAGCTTGCGGTACTGCTTGGTGAGGGCGTTCTTGGGCTGCATCAAAATCGAAATCAATGCATCCTCGTCCAGCTCCTCGAGCGTCGCGACCACCGGCAGGCGGCCGACGAACTCCGGAATCAGGCCGTACTTGATCAAATCCTCGGGCTCGGTGTCGTGGAACACGTCGTTGCCGTGCGGGCGCGCGTTCTGCTCGCGCACCTCGGCCACGAAGCCGATGCCGCTCTTGTGCGTGCGGTTCATGATGATCTTCTCGAGACCCGCAAACGCGCCGCCGCAGATGAACAGGATATTGGTCGTGTCCACCTGCAGGAATTCCTGCTGCGGGTGCTTGCGGCCGCCCTGCGGCGGCACCGAGGCGATGGTGCCCTCGATCAGCTTGAGCAGCGCCTGTTGCACGCCCTCGCCCGACACGTCGCGGGTGATGGACGGGTTGTCGGACTTGCGCGATATCTTGTCGATCTCATCGATGTAGACGATGCCCGTCTGGGCCTTCTCCACATCGTAATCGCATTTCTGCAACAGCTTTTGAATGATGTTCTCGACGTCCTCACCCACGTAGCCGGCCTCGGTGAGGGTCGTGGCGTCGGCAATGGTGAAGGGCACGTTCAAGAGCCGGGCCAGCGTCTCGGCCAGCAGCGTCTTGCCGGACCCGGTGGGTCCGATCAGGAGAATGTTGCTCTTGGCGAGCTCCACGTCATCGCGGGACCGCACGCCTTCGGCGCCGCGCGTCTGCAGGCGCTTGTAGTGGTTGTACACGGCCACCGACAGGACCCGCTTGGCGCGCTCCTGACCGATGACGTATTCATCCAGAACTTTCTTGATTTCCTGGGGCTTGGGGAGCTTGTCGCGGGTGCGCTCGGCGCGCTCCTCGAGCTCTTCCCGAATTATGTCGTTGCACAGCTCCACGCACTCGTCGCAGACGAATACGCTGGGGCCGGCGATGAGCTTTCGAACCTCGTGTTGGCTCTTTCCACAGAAGGAGCAGTACAACAGCTTGCCATCATCATGTTTACCGCGCGAATCTTCGCTCATGCTGTCCTCAAATTGGCCGCGCCCCCCGAGAATCCTAAGGGAAAGCGGCTACAGTACCGACTATATAGCACCCGGACGACCTCACGCAAAGATAAGGTCTCGCGGGGTGTGATGGGGGTCCGCTGCGCAGTCAGCCGGGAAAGGGGCCTGCTCAAGCCTTTGCGGGTATATCGCCGCGCTTCTCTAGCATGGAATCCACTAATCCGTACGCTCGGGCGGCTTCCGCGGTCATGAAATTGTCCCGGTCGCTGTCCTGCTTGACGCGTTCGACGGTTTGGCCCGTGTGCTTGGCCAATATCCCGTTCAGGCGCTGCTTGGTCTCCATGACGTCGCGGGCATGGATGTCGATGTCGGAGGCCTGGCCCTGGAAGCCGGCCGAGGGCTGGTGGATCATGATTTTCGAGTTCGGCAGTGCGTAGCGCTTGCCCGCGGCGCCGGCCGCCAGCAACACCGCGCCCATCGAGGCGGCAAGGCCGACGCAGATGGTGGAGACGTCCGGCTTGATGAACTGCATGGTGTCGTAGATCGCAAGTCCCGCGCTCACCGAGCCGCCCGGCGAATTGATATAGAGCGCGATGTCCTTCTCGGGGTTTTCCGATTCCAGGAACAGGAGCTGCGCCACGATCAAATTCGCCATGTAGTCCTCGACCGGACCCACGATGAAAATCAATCGCTCCTTGAGCAATCGCGAATAAATGTCGTAGGCCCGCTCGCCCCGTGCGGTCTGCTCGACCACCATGGGGACCAAATTCAGTGCGCGCGTCGTCATGAGAAATTGCCCTTTGATCTGAAAACCTGCCGCCTAACCTGTGTGAGGACTTCCCGCGCCATTTCAAGTCGGCGCCGTTAAGGGTTACCCCTCGAAATTCATCAACTCTTTGAACGTCGACACTTTCGCGTGCACCTTAGCATGGTCGAGAATCCAATCCACGACCTGATCCTCAAGCGCGAGACTCTCCACTTGGCGCATGGCGTCGGCGTTTTGTTGATAAGCGCGCTTGAGGGCCTCCGAATCGCCGTAGGCGCCCACCAACTCGTCCAGACGCGCATTCGCCCGCTGCGGATCGAGCACGATATTCTCGCGGCGAATGATTTCGTTGATGATGAGGCCGAGCGCGGCACGCCGGCGCGCCGGCTCCACCAGCGGCTCGCGCGGCGGCGCCTGCGACACATCCTTGGCCCCGGCGCGGCGCATCGCTTCGACCTGCAGGTCGCGGACCTGCGATTCGATGATTGAGTTCGGCACGTCGATGGGATTGACCCGGTAGAGCTTCTCCATCACCTCCGCCTTGTTGCGGTTGCGCAGCGCCTGCTCGAGCTCGCGGCGCATGTTGGCCGCCACATCCTCGCGCAGCTTCGGGACGCCGCCCTCGGTGACGCCGAAGGCCTTGCAGAATTCCTCGTCGATCGGCGGCAGCACCGGCTCCTCGACCGACTTGATGTCGGTGCTGAAAATCGCGGTCTTTCCCGCAATTTCGGTGGCGCGGTAATCGGCGGGAAAGGTCACGCTGATGTCGCGATGATCGCCGGCAACGCTTCCGATCAGGCCCTGCTCGAGTTCCGGCAGCATCCGTCCCTCGCCGAGCACGATCCCAATGTTCTCGCCCTTGCCCCCGGCAAACTCGACGCCGTCGATTCTGCCCAGAAAATCGATGGTGACCTTGTCGCCGCCCGCCGCCGCGCGAGTTACCGCGGAATACCTCATCTGCTGCTTACGCAGGCGCTCGATCATCGCGTCGATATCGCTCTCGGTGACCTCGGCGCTGACGCGCTCGAGTTCCAGCGAGTCCATGGGCTTGAGGGCTACTTCAGGGAAGACCTCAAAGGTCGCCACATACCGCAGGTCCTGGCCCTCGTCGATGCTCTGCGGCTCGATGCGCGGGTTGCCCGCGGGCGAGAGCTGTTTCGCCGTCACCGCCTCCGCAAAGCTCGATTGCAGCAATTCGCCGATCACTTCACGGTGCACTTGCACGCCGAATTGCTGGCGGATCACTTTGATCGGCGCCTTGCCCGGGCGAAAGCCTTTCAGCCGCGCGGTGCGGCTCAGATTCTTCAGGCGCGCCGCGATTTCCTGGGTGACGCGCTCGGCGGGCACCTGCACTTGCATGCGCCGCTCCAATTTGCTGATACTCTCGACGGAAACCTGCATGTCAATCCTCGTAGGTGTTGCTCTCGTCTGCGCGACGGCCGGTGCGGTGGTGCGAAAGGCGAGACTCGAACTCGCACGGGTTTCCCCACCAGATCCTAAGTCTGGCGCGTCTACCAATTCCGCCACATTCGCATCGGGTAGCTCCCAAGTATAGCCGAGTCGACCCCCCCAGGTTAGCGCGGTCGGGGCTAGCGGGGCTCGCTTTCGCGCACCAGCAGCCGGGCCACCTCCCGCAGCGCCGGCAGGCCGTTTTCGAGCATGAAATAGAGCGGACTGTCGCCCTCGAACGGCGCCGCCTCGCGCGGTGCATGCACCCACGCCCAGGCACGATCGGCGGAGCCGGTATCCGCGGTCAAGGAGTATTGAATGTTGGCGATCAGGGCCGCGCGCTCCTGCTGCGTTGCGGAAAGACGCGGTGCCTGCCCTAGGCGATAGCGCGCGAGCACCTGTGGCGAGGGTATCTTGAGCAGCCGGCATTGCTGCAAGGGCGACAACTCCCAGGCGTCGGCGATGACGAAGAATCGCTTCAGGGCATTCGTACTGGTGTGCCGGGCCGCGCGGCGGCTCGCCGGCTGCAGCACCAATCGAGGTCCCGTCCGAGGTTTGCTGGGCAAGGCTGTTCTCACGTTAGCCGCCAAGCATACTCCCTAGAGGCGAGCCGCTCGCCATCCGGGGCTGCGTTATCATGTTCGGCCATGACCTTGACCTTTGCAGAACGGCTCGCCCAGGCGCAACTCGCGAGCGGCAGCCTGCTGTGCGTCGGCCTCGACCCGGTTCCCGCGAAGCTGCCCCGGGACCTAGCAGACACCGACGGCGGCTCGCCTCTCTTGGCGTTCAACCGGCGCATCGTGGATGCCACGGCCGACTTTGCCGCCGCCTACAAGCCGCAGATCGCGTTCTACAGTGCCCTGGGGGCCGAGGATGAGCTCCGCTCGAGCATCCGGTACATCCGTGAGCGCGCGCCGGCCGCGCTGGTTATTCTCGATGCCAAGCGCAACGACATCGGCAATACCGCCGAAGCCTATGCCCGCGAGGCCTTCGATCGGTACGACGCGGATGCGGTGACCGTCAATCCCTACATGGGCGAAGACTCAGTCCGCCCGTTTCTCGCACGGCCCGACCGAGGTGCCGTCCTTCTCTGCCGTACCTCGAATCCCGGCGCCAAGGATTTTCAGGATCTGCTCATCGACGGCCTGCCGCTGTACCGGCGGGTGGCAGAACGCGCCGCGGGATATTGGAACGAACATCGCAATCTCATGTTGGTGGTGGGCGCCACCTATCCGCGCGAAATGGCGGATCTGCGCCTGGCGCATCCCGACCTTCCCTTCCTGGTGCCGGGCATCGGTGCCCAGGGCGGTGACCTCGAAGCCACGCTGGCCGCGGGCTTGGACGCGCGCGGGTCCGGGCTCCTAATCAACTCCTCGCGCAACATCATCTACGCGGGCGGCAGCGCATCCGGCGCCATCCGCGCGGCGGCGGCGGATCTCAGGACGGCGATCAATCGCCATCGCCCGCTGCGCGAACCCCTGGCTAGAATGCGCTCTTGATCGTGCCGCCATCGACGCGCAAGGCGGCGCCGTTGGTCGCTGACGCGAGCGGACTCGCCACGTAGGCCACCATGGCGGCGACCTCCTCGGGGGTGGCAAACCGCTGCAGCAGCGAGGTGGGACGCGCCATCTTGAAGAATTCGCTTTCCACCGACTGCGCGCTGCGGCCGGACTGAGCCGCCATCTCGGCGACGAAAGTTGCCACACCGCGAGAGCGCGTCGGCCCCGGCAGTACGCTGTTCACGGTGATGGCCGTGCCTGCGGTGGTCTCCGCCAAGCCGCGGGCCACAGCGATCTGCGCCGCCTTGGTCATGCCGTAGTGAATCATTTCCGCCGGGATGTGGTAGCCGCTTTCGCTGGAGATAAAAATGATGCGGCCCCAGTTGCGCCGGCGCATCGCCGGCAGGTACAGCCGCGCAAGACGTGCGCCGCTCAACACGTTCACGTCGAAGAATCTGCGCCAGTCCGCGTCGGAAATCTCCTCGAACGGCTTGACCTCGAAGATGCCGAGATTGTTTACCAGAATATCGACGGCCGGATGCCGCTGCAGCAGATCCTGGGCGGACGAGGCAAGGGAAAGGTCGCCGGCAAACCCGAGCACGTCGCATGGAAACCGGGCCTTCATCCCGGCCACCGCCTCATCCACAGCGGCTGAGGTTCGCCCGTTGACGATCACCGTGGCGCCCTCGCGCGCGAGCGCCACCGCGATGGCATGACCGATGCCGGCCGTGGAGCCGGTGACCAACGCGATTTTCTTGGCGAGCTGTAGATCCATGACGAAACCCCCTGTGTCTCGTGTGCGGGTCCGCGGCCTACGGAGCTGTCTCCACCGGCACGGAGTTCAGCTTGTAAACCACGCCGTCCTTCATTACGAAGCTGACGCGCTTCATCAGGCTGATGTCGTCGATGGGATTGCCGGGAACCGCCACAACGTCGGCGATCTTGCCCGCGGCCACCGTGCCCAGATCCTTGTCATGCCGCAGGAGCTGCGCCGCGCTGATCGTCGCCGCCTGAATGGTGAACATCGGCGGCATGCCCGCCCCCACCATCAATTCGAACTCATGCGCGTTCTGGCCATGCGGGTAGACAGCAGCATCGGTGCCGAAGGCGATTTTGACGTGCGCCTTGTAGGCACGCCCCGCGGTCGCTTGGATCAAAGGGCCGATTGCTTCGGCTTTCGCTGCCACTTGCGCCGGATAGTAGCCGGGCACCTTGGCCTGGCGCGCGACGAAGTCGCCGGCGATGATGGTGGGCACGTACCAAGTGCCGTGTTCCACCATGAGCTTCATGTCCTCGGCGTCCATGAAGGTGCCGTGCTCGATGGAGTCGACGCCGCCGACCACTGCGCGGCGGATGGCTTCGGCGCCGTGCGCATGCGCGGCCACCGCGAATCCATAATCATGGGCGGTTGCGACCACAGCCTTGATCTCCTCCAAGGTCATCTGCGCATTGTCGCCGCTCGTGTTTTCGTCGAGGACACCGCCCGAGGGCATGATCTTGATCAGGTCATCACCCAGCTTGTAGTGCAGCCTCACGGCCTTCACCGCATCGTCGACGCTGTTGATGATGCCGTCCGTGGGTCCGGGATCGCCCGCGAGGTCGGTGCGGTAACCGTTGGTCGGATCGGCGTGCCCGCCGGTGCTGCCCATGGCCCGGCCGGCGGTGTAGATCCGGGGGCCCGGAACGATGCCCGCATTGATGGCGTTGCGCAGCGCCACCGATTCGTTGGCCTGATCGCCGACATTGCGCACCGTCGTGAATCCGGCCAGCAATGTGCGCCGCGCATACACTGTCGAGCGAATCGCATAGTCGGCAATGTTCCAATGAAACTTATCGACGTATTGGCTGCGGCTGGTCTCCCCCGTCAGATGAACATGCGCGTCGATCAATCCCGGCATGCAGGTTTGCGCGGACAGGTCGATGATCTTCGCGGCCGCGGGCGACTGCGCTCCGCTCACCACATCCTTAATTCGGCCGCCCTCGATCAGAATCGTGGTCGCGCCCAGCATTTTGCCGTTGGCGGTGTCGATGAGATGGCCGCACTGCAGGGCGGTGACCACGGCCGAGGGCGCGGGCGCGTCGGCTGCGGTCGCGGCGCCGGCCAGGACTACAGCGCCGGCGGCGAGCACCGCTGCCGCTGCCGTGGTGATTCGGATGGAACGTTGACTGTCGATTCTTGCAGGTGTCATGCGGGCCTTATCGTTGAACTTCGAGCGACCCGCATTCCAACATAGGACCACTCGGCGTTCAATTCACCCGTTGTGCCATCGACAGCATGGCGTGCAGCAGCACATCGGCGCCGGCCGCCAAATCCGCGGGCAGCGCGCTCTCCGCCTCGTTGTGACTCAAGCCCCCCGCGCAGGGCACGAACACCATCGAGGTCGGCACCACGGCAGCCAGGTTGCAGGAGTCGTGACCGGCGCCGCTCACCATCTCCATGGAATTGAACCCGAGCACTGCGGTGGCGCTGCGCACCGCCGCGACGCAGGCCGGATCGAAGCTCACTCCCGGCGCCTCCCACACACAGCGCATCGAACCCTTGAGCGCATGGCGCGCCAGCGCGCCATGCACCAGCCGGGCCGCCTCTTCTTTCAGGGCCGCGTACTGCCGCGCATCGGGGTGCCTAAGGTCCACCGTGAAGCGCAGCCGGCCGGGAACGGTGTTGGGCGACCCGGGAAAGGTCTCGATGATACCCACCGTGAGCCGTGCGTCCCGCCCGCGCTGCTCCGCCGCCGCATACAGGGCCGGCAGCACCTCCGCCAGCACGCGGATGGGATCGCGCCGCATGTCCATGGGGGTGGGTCCCGCGTGCGCCTCCTGGCCCTCGACGATGACTTCGTGCCGGCTCATGTGCTGAACGCCCGTCACCACGCCGATGGTCTTGGCCTTCTGCTCGAGTACGGGCCCCTGTTCGATATGGACTTCGAAGGACGCCCTGACGGGCTGGCGCGGCAACGGCGCGCCGGTCGCGACGCCCGCGCGCTCGAGCTCCTGGCGCACGCTGATCCCGGCGCGGTCGGTCAAGGCATACGCGGCATCGAGCCCCAGGCGTCCGGACCAGACGGCCGAACCCATCATCGCCATCGGAAAGCGGCTGCCCTCCTCGTTGCACCACACCGACAACTCGATCGGGTGTGCGGTAGCAAGCGCACGGTCGTTGAGAGACTCGATCACTTCGAGTCCGGCCAGCACGCCATAGACGCCGTCGAATTTGCCTCCCGTCGGCTGGGTGTCGAGATGACTCCCCGTCATGACCACCGGCAGCGAGTCCTCGCGGCCGGGTCGGCGGATAAATAAATTTCCGATCCCATCGGTGCGCACCCGGCAACCGGCCGCCTCGGCCCATCGCGTCAGCAATTGGCGCCCCGCCATGTCGCCGTCGGTCAGCGCCTGCCGATTGCAGCCGCCCGACGCGGTCGCACCGATCTCGGCCATCTGCATCAGCCGCGACCACAATCGCTCGCCGTTCACGCGCAGCGCCGTCAATGGGAAATGTTCGCTCATTCCCCATGATGGCATGGCAGCGCGGCGGGAGCGAGATCGTCCCGCCACCCGTGTTACATCTTCATGGCCATCTTCGAATCGGGCACCGCGATTTTTGCGGCCGTTCCCTTCCCTCCGGCTACGTGATCCGGAATCTTGGCCACGAGAGTCGCAACGCCGTCGTCGTCGAATTCAATGTGCAGCCGATAGGCGCCGCCGGCATCCTTGCCGCGATAGTCCCAGGTCTCATCCGCCTGACCCGGCATCGACATCCCGCAATCATTGAATTGCACGATGCGCCAGGGCGCACCCAGCAGGGACTGCACCTGCACCTTGGTCGACAGGCCCGGCGTCACCTGCGCCAGATTCCGTTCACTCAAGGGCGCGACTTTCGCCGACCATCCGTCCTCGCAATGCGCCGCGGAAGCGGCCATGCAGGAGAGCACGGCCGCCGCACCGACGATCATGGATTTATTGCGCATGGCGGTCTCCTCAGCGATCGGAGGGCGGCAGAATGGCCTGCCGCGCCTCCCCGGTCAGGGACAAGATGGTCACTCCGGTTCCGGCACGATCCGCCGCATAGATGTAACCGCGATCGTCATACTCCACATAGTCGTTCATGGTCGCGTTGAAACAGTTGGTCACGCCGTTGATCGTCGAACAGGACGCCGCAGTATTCGCAGTCGGCGCCTGGATGAAGTAGGCGATCGGCTTCGGATTCTTCGGGTCGCGGATGTCCCAGATCCGCACCCCGGCATTGAACCAGGAAACGCTGATGATCTTGCCGTAGTAGGGGGGATAGATGGCCTCGGTGACCGCATGAGCGCCGAATCTCGCGCCCTTGCCGCAAAAATCCCCGGGGAACTGCGGAACGTTCAAGGTCGCCATCGACCACGGCGTCGTCTCGCTCGAAATGTCGAGGACCCAGGCATCGTGCGGCGCCTGCCCGAAGCAATTGTTGGCGGTCCCTTCCGAACTCACGAACAGCAGACTCTTGCTCTGCGGCGTTCCGTCCACGAAGTTGGTTTGTTCTTCGGGGACGGGCACGTTGAAAATCGGCATCGAGCTGTGGCCGCCGTTCTCCGGATTCATGGTCACCCAGCTGACCTGCGGCCAGAGTAAATCTGCCTGCGTGGGCCGCGTCGCGCAATTCACCGACGCACTGGGATTTCCGCCCGGACCGCTGGTGAGACAGCCGTTGATCAGCTTGAGCCGATCGTCGATTTGGATGACGCCGCTGGCGCCGACCCCATAGGGCATGTAAACCCGGTCGACGGTGGTCCCCATGGAAATCGGTCCATGAACCCCGGAGGGCGGATTCGTGGTCCCCTCGTAGCAGGTGTCGCTGGGCGCGGTCGCACAGGGCAGAGCGGTCGCGACCGGCGCACCGGGCTGCTGGCCCACGAGTCCGAACTGACGAATGAAGACGGGTTTGGCGGGGTTGCTCAGATCGTAGATATAGATGTGCTGCGCCGATCCGCTCTGCTGCCATCCGTCGGACTTCGCCCCGGCGACCAGGTAGGCGATTCCCGTATCGCACTCCCACCAACTCTTATGCGTGTTGCTCAAGCCGGAGAGCACGGTGGTGACGAACTTGGGAGCCGCGGGGTCCGTCACGTCCCAGATCTGATGCGATTCATTCGCTCCGGCATTGCCGAAGGCCCGCAGTAGAAACCAGCGGCCCGCCGTGCCGTTGGCGGAGGCGTTCGGCAACGTATTCCCGCCGCACACCCGCACCATTTGCGCGCCGGCCGCAGCAAACGAGCCGTTGATGGGGGCAGGCCCCGGGATGTGGAACAGGAATTTGGGCTTGCGGACGTTGGTCACGTCGATGATCGAGGTGCCGTTGGATTCCGACACTCCCGTCAGCGGATTGACTGCCGTGCCCGCGAGATTGCCGTTGTAGAGTATTTCCCGGCCGTCCTGATTGACGATCAGGGGTTGGTAGATGGGCCGCGCCTGATTGTCGGTGAACCCCTCCACCTTCATGTTCCATATGGACTCTTCGTTCCAGGGATTTGGCGGCGGCTCTCGTCTCAGGTCCTGGTTGTAGGACCCTGACGGGCCTTCCGTGTTGGTGATGACAGGAATGCTAGGCCCATACGGCGGATACGCCGGCGCGGCTCCTTGAGCCGACGCTTGAGCGATCATTCCTAGGGCAAGGCACGCGCCAAATCCTCGGGCAAGCCGAGATACCGTTAGCTTGAACATGAGCGACTCCCCCTCATGAGAACGACTTGGAATTGGTTGGATTTAAGGCCGGATATAGCACCGCGCAATGAAACTGAAACAGCTTCGTCGGTCGACCGATCGGTGGCTGAACGTAAGACACGAAATGCGTTCGTGTCAACGGCCGAACGCCAAAAGTAATGTAAAGACTACGCTGTTGTCGGATCCTCGAAGCGCGGCGGGATGCACCGTTCCCTCAAGGGTTGGAGGCTCGAGCTTTGGGCAGGTGTCCCTTTGCCTCCGGAGACGTCGTCCGGAATCTTGCCGACGATGCGAACGATGTCGTGGCGGTCGAATTCGATGTGAATTCGGAACTTGCCGTTGGAGTCCTCCCCTCGGTACTCCCAAATCTCGTTCTCGACCTCCTCCTCATCGGTGTACTGCACCGTGCGCCAGGGAGCGCCGAGCAATGACCGCACTTTCGCCTTGGACATTCCGGGAATCACCTTGGCCGCCTGGCGAGGACGGACCACGCCGATTTGCGCGCCCGCCAAAGCTTCGCCGGTGCCGTTCTGCCCGGACACCGACATTGCGAAGCAGCAAAAAACCAGAGCCGCCGCGATGGCGGACCAGGGTCGATTCATAACCCTCCTGCGCGGGCCAGGCCGGCTACTGCAGTGCGACGAACACCGCCTTCGCCTGCTTGAGCCGCTCGAGCACCCAGCTCTTCTCCGCCGCATTGTTCCAGTCCGGATAGGCCGACGTGGTTTCAGCGATTCGGTCCACCCACGCCGCGAAGTATCGCGCATCGTCGGGCGATCGAGGTTTGTGCCCGCCGACCGTAATGTAGATCGGACTCGTGGTCGCGTAAACATAGGTATCCAGCACCGGATATCGCCCCGCATCGGTGGAGGCCCGCACGACGCACCAGCCGCTGTCCTTGAGCGCGATGCCGCCGCTGAACTCGCCATGGTCGAGGGGCTTGCCCGTCACGAAGGAACGCACCACGCGCCCATTGCACACAAGATCCAAGTGATCCACGGCGACGATGGAGCGCATGCGCACGGAGAACGCGACCCGCGGCTGTGCGACGCCGAAGGTCAATTCATCGCCGATTCCGGCACCGCCCAGAGTGAAGCCCAAGAGCGGTCCATTGGTGGCGAAGCTATGCCCCGCCTTGAGCGACGCCATCCACTCCGTGGGCGCAAGGTCGCCGCCTTCGTCGCGCGCGTAAGTCCTATTCATGCCCACGGGTCCCCGCAACGAGGAGTAGTCGGCCATGGCGTCCGTGCCGCCGGCCGCCGGTATCCGAAAGCCTAAGTTCAACAATTGGTACCAGACGTGGGCGGTGGAGCGATGATCGCTGAACCCGAGGATTTCCATGTAGTCGACCTTGCCCAGGGCGACGTCGACGGGCAGCTCGTTGGTCAAGGTCTCATGCGGTTTCGCGATCGGCTCCGGGTACTCGTCGAAGGGATGCACGTAGCCCACCAGGGCGCCGCGAGCGTGCGCGATGTCCGCCACGTCCGCATTCATCGGATACAAGCTGGATGCAGCGGTGTTGGGATAACCCACATACCCCGGCAGAATGACGCCGCCCGCGATGTCGAGTAATCCCAGGTGCCCCCAGTAACTCGTGTGGTATTCCTGGCCGTGCACCACCAGAGCGGCCTGGGTTGAGGCCGGATCCGTTTGCATGCCGTTGTAGGCAATGTCCGGAAAGCGCTGCTCCTTGTTGACCAGCAAGGAATTCACGATGGAGAGATTCTCGGCCTGCGCCTGCAGCGCGAGATGCGCCGGCACATTGCGGTACTCGCCGCCGTAGTTCATGTGTACGTGCACGTCCGCGCTCGCCCAATGTGCGGCGTCCGGGACGCTCCAAGTCCCCTCATCGAGATTCACCGCAAGCTCGGCCACTTGGCCGGCGGCGGCGTTGAGCCGTCTCTGTTCGAATCGGCGCTCGAAGCCATGCAGGATGTCCACGTCCACGGCCCCCGCCGGCACATCGACCCACTCCTCGCCGCGGGCGTGGAAGTAATGCGCCTCGACGTGCCGTTCGCGGCGATCGAAGGAATCATCCGCGCTGATCCATGCCGTCGCCGGCGCATAGAAGCGCCCCGCGGCATCGGTGACGCTCACTCGGGCCGAGGCCGGGTTGCCCTTCGCATCTCTGACGTAAAGGTGCAGGCGCGCCATCGGGGTTAGGTAGCGCCGCTCGGCCACGTTGAGCGTTTGCGCGACGCCGCCGGGGACGCGCTCGATGTCGATTTCCGTGGAGCCGCTCTTATTGGAGATGAACGCGACACGCGTAGCGTCCGGCGACCAGCGCGGATAGGTTTGATCCCAGTCGCCGTAGGCGATCGGAAAGGCATCGCCGCCGCCGGCCGGCATTACCCAGAGATTGTGCCAGGAGCGCCCGAGGTAGGAACTGTAGACCAGGCGCGATCCGTCGGGCGAGACGTCGGGACGTGCCTTCCAGTTGGTTTCCTCATAGTGAATTTCGTGGGCCTCCGGCGCGGAGGCAAGATCCGACCCCGGCGAAGCGCGCGATGGGGTGCGCCAGAAGCCCCCCGTGCCGTAGATGTGATTTCGATTGGATACGTAAATGATGCTGCGGCCGTCCCGCGTCCACACCGGATTGATCTCGTGATCGAAGGGGCTGTAGTAGTAGCGCGGCAGATCGCTCTTGTGCTCGCCGGTCAAGCGCTCGATGTGTTCCAACGCGCCGTCGTTGAAGTCGGCCGTGAAAATGTGGAAACGCCCGTTGTACAGGGTCGAGACGAAGGCGATGCGCCGGCCGTCCGGGGAAAATCGCGGCTCCACATTGACGGCGCCGTTCATGAGCAGCGGCCTTTGCTTGCCGCTCGTCAGATCCAGTACCCACAGCTCCATGGCATCGTTGCGATACGAGCTGTAGATCACCCAGCGCCCGTCCGGCGACCAATCGGGCTGGTAGTCGTACGAATTCGCGGTGAGTTGCTGCGTAACGTCGCGCCCGGCGGCAGCGTCCGGGCTTGCCTCGCCGGGAGCTTTCTGCCGCCACAGCGAACCCGCCATGGAGTAGATGAGTTCGCGGGAATCCGGCGACCACGCCAGGCTGGAGGGGCCTGCGGTCAGCTGGGGCAGGTACATCTCGCGAAAGTAATAGGGATGCGGGAGGTCGATTTGCTTGAGGACCGGCAGGCGCTCGGCAGAACAGAGAAAACTGGTCAGGCACGCACCAATCAAACTTAGCAACCTAAAAAGTTTCGCAGACATGCCATCCCCACGTAAAACCTGATTGCGGGGGCTATCGCGATAGGTTTGCGCTAATTACACAATTTCAGACTGCCGCTGCTGCCTCAGGGACAGCAATGTAGAAAACCCCTCGCGCCAGTTGACGCGAGGGGGGGCATATCAAAACTTCTGGCCGAACCTGAGCCAATACGTCCTCGGCTGTACGGGACTAATATACGGTTGGTTGCACGTGGTCGGTGTACACGACGCGAACTGCGTCAGCTGACCCCGATTGTCAAACGCATTCTCCACCCGCACCTCGACCTGTACGCCATTGCGCTCCGCCCCGGTCGCGACGTTGACCAGACTGTAGGGAGGAAGCTCACTCAAGTGCGGACCATTGGGCCCCGGCGAATAAAACGCCGGAAACAGCAGCGGTACCGATGAGTCTTGATAGACATACGCTGCCTGACCGTAGGCATTCCACTCCCCGAGCGAGAAATTGTAGCGCCCGATGAGGTTCGCCTTGAGCCGCGGCGTGCCCGGCAGCCTCGTGCCCGCGGGCGCATAAGGTCCGATCGTCGTCGTACCGTCGGCATAGGAAATAGGTGAACTTCCCGAGCCGCTGACCTGAGTTGGGCAGCTCGTCGGGAACACCAGCGTGGTCGTGCCGCAGAAATTCTGCGTCAGCTTGGCATCCAGGAAGGTTGCGCTGCCGGAGAGCACGAAGCCGTTCCCCACCACCCACTCCAAGTTGGTCTCGACGCCCCTGCTACGCGCGGCGGCCGCATTCTGCACCACGGTCACGCTGTTGGGACCCAGGTAGGAGAACTGGAAGTTGTTCCAATCTTCCCAGAATAGGGCGCCATTCCACCGCAGATGCTCGCCGAACCACTGTGTCTTCCAACCCACCTCGTAATTCTTGAGCTGATCGGATTGGTACGGCGGATAAATGGCGCCGATGTTCTTGTCATAGACCCGATTGACGCCGCCAGGACGGAACCCGGTCGAATACGTTGCATACATCAAGTGGTCGGGGTCGAACTTGTACGTGACCCTCGCAAGCTCCGTATGTCCGTTGGCCGAGACGTTGGTGAGATTTAGATCAGTGCAGGGCGCGAAGTGAAACGGCGCGTAATTCGGATCCGGAGTGCCGCCCGGCGGACCGCACGTTGCCTGTCCCGAGTGCGGTCCGGGACCGGTATAGCCGATCGCGTAGCCGTAGAATCCCTGCAGCGAATTGTCGTATTTGTATTCGCGAATTCCACCTGTCACAGACCACGCGGACGAAATGTCCCAGGTTACCTGGGCAAAGATGGCCGAGTCTCTGTCGACACGTTCCTCGTCGGTAAGCCAGATGGAATTGTTGCTGAGTCCCGGTATGGTGTACGCCTGCGCCAGACCCTGAGTGTTGTAAGTGTACGGGTTGCCGCCCAAGCCCGGCATCACATAGTCCTCCCATATCTCGTGCACTTGCCGCTGGGCGAACAGACCGGCCGTGGCCTTCACCGGCAATTGCTGCGGCGTGCTGACCCGAAGCTCATTGCTCCACTTCGTGTAATGGCTGTTCTCGATCACGAATTCCTGCGGCTCGATCGGGTTGCCCGCGTTGTCGATCCAGGCGGAACCGGAGTGGTAGTACTTGTCGTAGAAGTAGGAGTAATCAGAATAGTCCGCGATCGAATGCTGGTTGCGCACGAACCAGGCGCCGGCGTACGTGATGTCGAAGTCGCTCACCTTGCCTTCGACGGTGAGCGCCGATTGCGAGAATGAGTCCTGATCATTCTCCGGTCCCGAGTGCACCACTTGAAGGTCGCCTACCCCGGGGTCGTACCCGAAGAACCCATTGGCGGCGAGCCTCTGCCCCATGATGGTGGGGGTCACCGTCCAATTGTCGCCGATGTCGAGTTTCAAAGCGGCGCGGCCACCTTGAGTGTGGGAGGTGTTGTAGTCGCTGCTCTCGGATGTCTGATTGCTCAGCGTCTCGCCGCCGGTAAACGCAGTCCAGGCGGGAAACGTCCGGTTGCCGTCTAGGATGCCGGCATTGAGGTTGGTTCCGCGGACATTGCTGATGTAGCCAGGATCGTGCTCATCCCAGCCGACGATGCGCACCGCAAGTACCGAAGAGATCGGAATATTGACGAAGCCTTCGACGACCGAGCCCTGGCCGCCGTGGAACACCGAGGAACCGCTGATATCGTACGCGGCTTCGAATTTGGTCGGGTCGGGCTTGTTGGTGATGATGCGGATGGTGCCCGATTCCGAACTCGCTCCGTACAGGGTCCCCTGCGGACCTTCCAGCACCTCGACCCGTGCGATGTCATACACATGCACGTCCACGGTGCCGTCGATGGTTGTCACCGGCTGCTCGTCGAAGTAAGTACCCACGGTGGGTTGCGAGCCGGAATGGTTACCGTCCTGGCCGGCATTGATGCCGCGCATGTAAACATGCGTGGTACCGACGCCGTTGCCGCCTTGACCTATGCTCTTGATAGTGGTTACGCCGGCCAGGTATTCGACGTAGTCATCAAGACTCGCGATTTTCAGCTGTTCGAGCTTCTGATTGCCGATTGCCTCGATGCTGACCGGAACGTTCTGCAGGTTCTCGGTGACTTTTTGGGCAGTCACAGTGACTTCTTCCAACGTGTCGGAGCCCTGCGCCGTTTGAGCCTGCGCCATCGCACCGCCCGCGAGGATCGCCGAAATGGCGGAGGCGAGCGGCAGCTGACGCAGCAGGTGTTGACGATGACCGCGCTGGACGGCAGCGGCGTTTAGGGGTTGAGCCCTCGTGGAGAATCGGCTACGAGTCATGATGTTTCCCTTATTCCCTAAGTTTTAATTTATCAACAAGATCTACAAATCAAGCGGATACGCCAAATCCGGCACGGCCGGATAGCATCCCAAAACCGGTCCCAAAGCCTCCTTCAGCGGCCCGAGCCAGCGCTCGTAATGCTGCCAGTGGTCGATCCCGTCCCTGAAAATGGGACGCCGCACCTGTTCGGAACTGGCGGTGCGCACCGCCCTTTCGTTTTCATAGAATCTCAGGCATTGCTCCTCGAACGGCAGTCCACAGTAATCGAGCAGGCGGTGAATCTCGGCTTCGGTGTCATTGATCGTCGTCTCGTAGAATACGCGATGCACCCGACCCGGCAGCACCGCATCGATATGTGCCATCAGGTCGACGTAGTCACGGTAGTATCTGCCGAGATCCGCGAGATCATAGGTAAAATCCTGGCCGCGAGCGAAGTGCTGTTTGAATGCCGAAAAGCAGCAGCCGAGCGGGTGCCGCCGCGCGTCGATGATCTTGGCGTTCGGTAGGATCAAATGTATGAGCCCGACATACGACCAATTCGTGGGCATTTTATCGATGAAGAACGGCGCCGCTGTCTTGCGGTAGCGGCGGGTATCGGCAAGGTACTGCTCGCCGAGTCGGCGCAAATCCGCGGGGCCTAGATTCGCGACCGCATCGATCAACGGGGCCTCGCGATCCTGCTCGCCGGAGCCGGCGAGTTCACGCGCAATTCGGGGAAGGGTGGGCAGCTCCATGGTGCCTTCGACCGACGAGTGGCTCGCGAGAATCTGTTCGAGCAAGGTGGAACCGGCTCGGGGCAAGCCTATGATGAAAATCGGTTCTGCCGACGGCGCACCTGATTTGCGTGCGGCAAAAAAGTCAGCGTTAAATTGCCGCTTGCAGCGACCGACGTAGCGGGTGTTTTCCTGCGCACTGTAGGGATGCAGCGCTCTTCGCAGGGCATTGCCTTTCGAGTAATGGAGAAAGGACTCCTCGTACGAATCGCCATCTTCCAGCGCCTTGGCGAGAGCGAACTCGAAATGCAGGCGGTCCTCGTCGCCGATGTCCTGTCGTTGCAAAGCGCAGCGCAGTGCAGCGAGGTCCTCTTCCGAGAACCGGAAGGTTTTGAGGTTGGCAAGACTCCAATAGGCCTCCCCCAGCGTCGGCTGCATCGCAATCGCGCGGCGGTAGGCCGCTACGCCATCGTCCTGACGGCCCGCTGTTTTCAGGGAGTGGCCATAGCTCATCCAAATTTTCGGTTGGCGCGGGAAATCTTTGAGCACCGCTTCATAAACTTCGATCGATTCGGAGTAGTCGCCAAGATTCGCCAGCACCGCCGCCTTGAGATTCAGATACCCCGGGTTGCGAGGTTCCTTCGTCAACAGAGCCTCCACCTGCGGTAGGGCCTCCGCTGCCTTCCCCTGCCGATTGAGGATTACAGCGTAGTTATGGCGGGCAGCATCGAAACTGGGGCTCAATTCGAGGCAGCGTTCCAGCAGTGTCTGCGCGTCCGAATACCTGCGAAGTCGCGCGGCCACCTCGGCGAGCATGCGCAGCGCCGCGACGTCGGTGGGATGCCGCGCGAGGTGGGCGCGCAGGCGAGCATCGGCAAGCGGCAGATCATTCGCGACCAGTGCGGCCGCAGCGTCCATCAGGCGCGGGTCTTGCGTAGCCGACTTGAGGTACCGCGCCCGCGCCTGATCCGCCCCCGCGGAATCGCCCGCCGCGCTCAGTTGGTCGGCCAATAGCCGCCAAGCATCGGCGGACTCTGGTTTCAGCTGCAAGACACGTCGCAGCGAGGTGATGGCCTCGGCCACGCGGCCTGCCTCGCCTCTGGCAACGGCGAGTTCCAAGTGTACGGGCACGGATCGCGACTGTTCGCCGGCCAAGGGCTCGAGTATGTCGAGCGCCAGTTGAGTCTGACCGGCGATTCGGTGGGCAGCGCCGAGAATCAAGCGCGCGCGCGGATGGCCCGGAACAGCCTTGAGGATCTCACTCGCCTGCTCGGCGGCAAGCCCAGCATCCCTCTCCAGGAGCCGGGCTGCGTGTCCCAGAGCAACGTCCAATGTTCCAACGGTTTCCGAAACGCTGTTCAATGGAACATCCAAACGATCCCCGCAATTGTTGTGAGCTTATAAGAATCTCCCGCGGCCACTTTGTCAAATCCGCAACAGGTTTCCTGGGCCGAAGATTCAGTGAAAATTGATCGGCAGAACACGCCGCCTTATCGCCTATTTTACATGCGAAAATGTTTGCAAGCAGCTGATAAATAAATAGTTATACAATCGATGGTTCGGACTTGCCGGCCGGCGGCGAGACAAGGCAGGAGATGACCGGTTCGCGCTGCGGCAATTGTACGGTCGTTCAGAAGCTTTTCTTGCCACAGCGCCGCACGATTCAATGGCGCGCAATCAGCGCGCCTGTGCCGGCTTGTATCCCGGCCCCCGCAGTACCTGCCCAGGCGTGGCTCCCGTCATCTGCCCGTCCGCGATCACCGGCACGCCGTTCACCAACACCCAGCGCATGCCGACAGCCAATTGGTTCGGCGCGCTGAACGTCGAGCGATCCGCGATGGTCGCCGGATCGAAGACCACGACGTCCGCCCACAGACCGCGCTTGAGAACTCCGCGATCGGCGAGCCGCATGCGCTGCGCGGGCAGTGCGGAGAACTTGCGAATCGCCTCCTCGAGCGAGAGACGGTGCTCTTCGCGGACGTACTTGCGCAGGATCCGGGGGAAGGTCCCATAGGCGCGCGGATGCGGATGTTCCTCGCCCAATTTGCCCTCCGGCGAGGTACCGGAGCTGTCGTTGTTCACCGAGACCCACGGTTGCAGCAGCGCGAGAGTCACATCGTCCTCCTGCATGCCGAACACCGCGCAGTTCGTAAAGCCGTTGTCCTCCACCAAGATATCCAGCAGGGTTTCGAGCGGATCCTTGCCCCGGGACTTTGCAATGGCCGCGATGGTCTGACCCTGCAGCGGGCGCAGCGCCGGGTTCTTGACCACGCCGATGAGGATGGATTCGGGCCCGGGGACCTCGTCCCATTCATTGTCCCAGGCAGCGCTCGGGGTCTTGATGTCTTTGATGATGCGGGCGCGCGTCGCAGGATCCTTCAGGCGCTGCACCATTTTCTCGTTGCCGCCGTCGTGCGCCCACGGCGGCACGAACGCCGACATCTCGTTGAACCAGGCCGTGTATGCGTAGGTGTCGGCGCTGATGTCGAGACCGCCGGCGCGCGCCGCTTCGATGCGCCGGATCACGTCGGGCATATGGCCCCAGTTGTTCTTTCCAGCGACCTTCAAGTGCCAGATCTCCGCGGGAATGTGCGCCTCGCGCGCGATGCGGAAGGTCTCCTCCAGCGCAGCCACCATGCCGTCCCCCTCGGACCGCATGTGCGTGGCGTAGATACCGCCGTAGGGCGCGGCCTCGGCGGCGAGCGCAATGAGCTCCTCCGTGGAGGCATAGGGGGCGGGCGCATATTCGAGCGCGGTCGACACGCCCATGGCGCCCTCTTCCATGGCTTCGCGCACCAGCGCCCGCATGCGGTCGAGTTCTTCGGGCGTGGGCGGCCGATTCTCACCGCCGATCACCACCTCGCGCAGCGAAGTCGCGCCCACGTACGAGGCGAGATTGATGCCCATCCCTTGGCGCTCGAGGCGCGCAAAATACTCCCCCAGGGTCTGCCAGTCTGCCTTGATGCCGTAGTGCTCCAGGGTCTGGGCGGCTTCCTCGCGCGCATGGCCCGTCATCGGCGCCGCCGAGTTGCCCTCACCCGTGATTTCCGTGGTGATGCCCTGGTAGATCTTCGACGGCAGGCGCGGATCGACCAGGATGGTGAACTCCGATTGCCCCAGCATGTCGATGAAGCCCGGGGCGACGACATTGCCCGCGGCGTCGATGCGCCGTTTCGCGCGCGCGTGAGCCAAATTCCCGATGGCCGCGATGCGCCCGTCCCGAATGCCGACGTCGCCGCTATACCAGGGCGACCCCGTGCCGTCGACGATGCGGCCGTTGACGATGATCACATCGAAGGGCGCGCTAGTAGCGGAGGACCGTGCTGCAGATGCGGTGGTACCCGCCCCGGCGAGCAGGGGCGCGCCCAGCAGACAGAGACTGAGGGCGGCTAAGCGCCGCAGAACTTTTGACATTGTTAACCCCACAAGTCGGATGACGGCAATTGCATCAGGCCCCGATCGTACTGGATGCCGTGCTCGCGGTCCTCGGCATGCAGCAGCGGTCCATCCAGATCCACGAACTCCGCCAGTTGCCCGACCACCATTCCGGGCGCCATGGCGAGCGAGGTACCCGCCATGCATCCCACCATGGCCTGCAATCCCAGCGTTCGGGCGTGCCGCGCCAGCGCGAGCGCCTCCGTGAGCCCACCGGTCTTGTCGAGCTTGACGTTGACCACCTGGTACCAATCCTTGACGGTTTCCAGGCCCGCTCGATCGTCCACCGACTCATCGGCGGCGAGCCGTACCTTCCCGGTGTAGCCGCGCAGCGTCGCATCCTCGCCGTGGGGCACGGGCTGCTCGATGAGCACGACTCCCAGGGATTTCAATTCCGGCGCCAGGCGGTTGAGCAGATCGCAGTCCCACGCCTGATTCGGATCGACGATGATGCCTGCGCTAGGACAGGCGGCGCGCACCAGGCGCACGGCATCGAGATGCCTCTTGCCGTCGACCTTGACCTTGATCAGCGGCCACTCCGCATAGCGGCGGGCACCCGCAGCGACGGCTGCATCGGTATCGATTCCCAGCGTGATCGAGGAGGTGAGTCGCCGGGGGTTCGCGACGCCCGCCAACTCCCACACCGGGGTGCAGCGCTGCTTGGCGATGAGATCCCAGAGAGCACAATCCACGGCATTACGCGCGCCGCCGGGCGGCAGCAGCGCCGCGAGGCCTTCGAAGTCGATCCCACATTCCAACTTCGGGCGGACGGCCTCGAGCTGCGCCCTCATGCTCGTCATGGTCTCGCCGTGATAGTCCACTCCGGCCGCTTCGCCACGGCCGATGTGGCCTTGCAAGTCGTTGAGCGTGACCACGATCACGTCGAGCGCGGCCTCGGCACCGCGCGATACGCGAAACGGCACCTTGTAGGCCCAGGATTCGGCGTCGATGCGCAGTTTCACCGGCGCCCGCAGTCCGCAGCCGCCGCAAGGAACTCTTCGACGTGAGCGCGCGGCGTCAGGTACGAGGTCACCAAACGGATGGCGACGCCGTCGGGCGCGGCGCAGAGCGGCCAGCGGTAGAAGCCGAAACCCTGCTGCTCCAGGGCGGCGACGGTCGCTTCGGGCAGTGCGACGAACACCTCATTGGCATCCACCGATTGCTGCAGAGAGGCGCCGGAGATTTTGCGCAGCCCCGCGGCCAGGGCCGATGCCATGGCATTCGCGTGACGGGCATTCTCCAGCCACAATCCGTGCTCGAGATACGCGAGCAGCTGCGCGCTCAGGAATCTCATCTTCGACCATAAATGTCCCGCCCGTTTGCGGCGGCGCTCGAAGTCCCGGGCCCGCGCCGGGTCGAAGAACACCACCGCCTCGGCGCACAGCGCCCCGTTCTTGGTCGCGCCCAGAGACAAGACATCGACGCCGCTCTTCCAAGTGGCCTCCGCCGGACTGCAGCGCAGGTGCACCAGCGCGTTCGCAAATCGGGCGCCGTCCATGTGCACCGGCAGACCGTGCCGCCGGGCCATCGCGCTGAGCGCCGACACCTCGGTCAAGTCGTAAACGGTTCCCCATTCGGTGGCTTGAGTCAGGCTCAACGCACCCGGCTTGACGTGGTGCACGCCCATCTCCTCCGCGAACGCGATGGCGCGCTCGACTTGCTCGGGCTTGATCTTGCCGTCCGCCGCGGGCAATCCCAGCAATTTGGCGCCGCCCGTGAAGAACTCCGGCGCGCCGCACTCGTCGGTGACGATGTGTGCCGAGTCGTGGCAGTACACAGCGCCGAAGGGCGGCGCGAGCTGCGACAGCGCCAGCGCATTGGCCGCGGTGCCCGTCGTCACCGGATAGATCGCCACCTCGGTGCCGAACACCTCGCTCGCGGCTCCTTGCAGCGCCCGCGTGAAACCGTCATCGCCGTACGACGGCACCGAGCCCGCATTGGCGGCGTTGATCGCCGCCATGACGGCGTCGCAGGCCGGAGTCACGTTGTCGCTCTTGAAATTTCCGCTCACGAATTCCCCACGTTGTCGTTCGTTGTCCAGGGCGGACAATTGTATGCGATTCACCTGCGCCGTCTTGAATCATCGCTACCAAGCGCCGGCGTCGAACTCGAACGTCTCCCCCTCCCGCTGCCAGGTCACCCGCGCGCGGCGCACCGTCAAGAACCAGGTGTGCTGTTCCAGCGGCCGGCGCGGCCTGAAGCACGGCCGAAGCACCGCCACCGCGGCGCCGTGCTCGGGGTCGCGCACCGACTCGTAACGAATGGCGTCGACATCCGCCAGGCGCGCCACACGTGCAAATTCCTGGGTGGGGCCGTAGTCGTCGGGGTGGGTCCACTGCAGGCGTGCGCGTTTGAACGGAACCTGCGTCAGGTCCACCCAACGACCGTCGATGCCGGCGCGAAAGACGGTTTGCGGCGACGGCCCGAGAGCCTCGAGCGCATCGCTGTCGGTCAGGAAACGCCAGCGCCAATAGCCCAGCTCGGCGCAGGCGGTACGCTGCGCTTCGGCGCCGTACCAGATACCCGTGTCGGAGGGCGAGCGAAAGCGCGATCCGACGGGGGATGAGTAACGAAATGGAGTCGCCAGCACATAGTGCAGGCCGCTCGTGTCCGGCGGCAGCGGCGGCTTGCTGCGGTCGAGCAGCCGCTCCAGCACGAGCTGCTCCTCGGCGTTCGCGACCAGGCGCAACGTCGAGGCGATGTGCTGGGCTTCGACGGCCCGCCACAGGCGGCGCCGCGCCCGCAGCGCCTCAGATTCGACCGCGCGCGGAGTCCAGGTACTGGACGACACGGACCAAGCCTTCGGTGCTGCGAATCAGGTCGATCGGACGGCCGGCGAGACCGCGATTCTGGCCGTTGAGCCAGCCGCGGGCGGCCGTGTCATTGGCGCCGATCAGAGCGTCGAGCGACCGGAACAATCGCACGAACAAGGCGCCGAGCTCCCATTCCTTCTTGTCAGAGTCCAAGGTATAAGTTCCATTCGCCATGCGCGACACGGTTGAGGGACTTAAGCCCAGAATCTGGGCGAGACCGAATTGCGTGATATCCAACAACACCCCCGCCCGCAAAACGGCGCCGGTCAGTACGCGGCGTGGTTCGGACTTAGGTGTAGGGGAGGCGCGCGGCATTGATGTCTATAGAAACATTTGGACCAAATGGATTCTACTGAAATATGGGATATCAAGCAAACGGCACGCTCGAAATGACCCCGACGCCGGCCGCAGCGGACTCTCATCGCGGCGTTCGCGCGATCCTCGCCGCATCCGTGGGCAATCTGCTGGAATGGTACGATTTTTCCGTCTACGCCTTATTCGCCATTTACATTGCCGCGAATTTCTTTCCGCGCAGCGATCCCGGCCTCGATCTGGTCAAGACCTTCCTGGTGTTTGGTCTCGGCTTCGTCATTCGTCCGCTCGGCGCCGTCCTGATCGGGGTCTACGGCGATCGCGTCGGCCGCAAGGCCGCCCTGACGCTCACCATCCTGATCATGGCGGGCGGCACCTTGATCATTGCCCTCGCCCCCTCCTTTGCGCTGATCGGCATCGGAGCGCCGTTGCTGCTCCTCGCCGGAAGAATTTTGCAGGGCTTCTCGGCCGGCGGCGAAATCGGCAGCGCCACCGCCTTCCTCGTGGAACACGCTCCCGCCGATCAGCGCGGGCGATACACCGCGTGGCTTCAGGCCAGCATGGGCATGTCGAATATCCTGGGCGCACTGGTTGCATTCACCATCGCGACGCTCCTGTCCGCAGCGCAAATCGTGAGCTGGGCTTGGCGGATTCCCTTTCTGGTCGGCTTATTGATCGTACCGGTCGGCGTCTATCTGCGCAGAACCCTCGAAGAGACGCCGCAGTTTCGCGCCGAGTCGGGACAATTGCGCGACGAGCAGGGCCGCGCCACGCCCTTACGTCTCGTGTTTCGCGATCATTCGCGCTCACTGCTGGTGGGGATGGGGATCTCGATCCTCTGGGCCGTTGCGGTCTATGTGCTGCTGATTTTCATGCCGGTGCTCGTGCAAAAAACGTTCGGCTTCACCGCGGCGCAGGCCTTCGGCAGTTCGCTTATCGGCAATATCGTGTTCGTCTGCGGCTGCTTCGCCTTCGGCGCCCTGGCGGATCGCATCGGCCATACGCGAGTGCTCATGATCGGCGTGGTCTTGCTGCTTCTGGGGGTGCTGCCGCTGTTCTGGTGCCTCTCGGCGTCAAGGTCGACCGCCACGCTGGTTCTCGTGCTATCGGCATTCGGCGTAATGGTGTCCGGCTTTACGAGCGTGGCACCGACGGCCCTGTCGAGCCTGTTTCCGACACGCGTGCGCGCGACCGGTGTATCGATCGTCTACAATGCGGCGATCACGATTTTCGGCGGATTTTCGCCGGCGATCCTGACCTGGATAGGCAGCAATTCGGGCTCCGTGTTCGCCCCGGCTTGGTATGTCGTGCTTGCGGCGGTGCCGGCGATCATCGCGATCCCATTCCTGCGGGGCGCGGCCACTGCCGCTCGGTAGGGTAGAGCGGAAGGTCGCGTGGGAAATATCATGGATCTGGAACGCGAGACCCTGCGGCGCTTGTCGCGGCGGTCGAACGTGCGCGGTGCGCTGCAATGGTCCTTGCATGTGGCTCTACTGTGCGCCACGGGCTTTGGCGTGTGGGCGGCCCGGGCCCGAGGCAGCTTCTTGATCGTGCCGGCCACGGTGCTGGAGGGGATCGTACTCAATTTTCTCTTTTGTCCGCTGCACGAGACAACGCATTGGTCGGCCTTCGCGAGCCGCCGCGCGAACGCGGCGGTGGGCTGGATCTGCGGGTTTTTTCTGCTGCTGCCGCCGCAATTTTTCCGGCAGTTTCATTTTACCCACCATCGTTTCACTCAGAATCCCAGCCGCGATCCGGAACTGGCGCAGCCGGCGCCGGACACGGTGGGCAGCTACCTATGGCGAACATCGGGCCTGCCCAATTGGTACCGGCGGCTCACGGTCACGCTGCGCCACGCAGTGACGGGCCGAGTGCCCGAACCCTTCGTGCCCGCGCGCATGCGCCCTGCGATTGTGCGCGAAGCCCGCATTATCTGGATCGGCTATGTGCTCGTGCTCTCGGTGTCGCTCATGCTGCGGCGAGCCGACGCCTTGATCTACTGGATATTTCCGCTGCTGGCTGGACAGCCCTTCCTGCGGCTGTTCCTGATGGCCGAGCACACCGGCTGCGCTTCGAGCGACAACATGCTGGAGAATACGCGCACCACCATCACGAACGGCGCAATCCGGCTGCTCGGTTGGCAGATGAGCTACCACGTCGAGCACCACTGCTTTCCGTCCGTGCCCTTCCATTCTCTCGCCGCCGTCAACTCGCTGATTCGTGATCGCATCGAAGTCCTGGCGCCGGGATATCTGGCGGTGCATCGGAAGCTTCTGCGCCAATTTCGGCGGTTCCGGGCCGCGCCTGCATGAAAAATTCTCTGACGGCCCTTGGGTTGCTGCTGGGTCTTTTCTGCGTACCCCGCGTGTTCGGTCAGGCCTCGCAGCCCGATGGCGGCCATATCCGCTCCGGAACTCTTCCCAATACCTGGGATAGCGGCGGCCCCAAATGCATGGAGATGCCCGAATGGCAGGTCCATGAATACAACGCGGATCTATACATCCTGCGCCAGTCCGGTTGCACTGACTTTGAGAAGCCCTTCGTGTTCTTGCTGTTTGGGTCAGATCGCGCGCTCTTGCTGGACACCGGCTCGCGGCGGGGCAATCTCGCGCCGCAAATACAGCTGACTGTGCACCGCTGGCTGGCGCGCAACAATCGCGGCGGCATACCGCTCATCGTGGCGCACACCCACTCCCACTCCGACCATGTCGCCGGCGACGCGGCGCTTCAGGCACTCAACGATCCCAGCATTCCGATTACCTATGTGCCCCCGACGGTAGAGGCGAATCAGAAAATCTTCGGGATCACGCGCTGGCCGGACGATACCGGCGCCGTCGACCTGGGCAACCGCATCATCGACGTACTGGCCATTCCGGGTCACGATGGGGCCGCAATCGCCCTGTACGACCGACAGACCGCAATTCTGTTTACCGGCGACAGCGTTTATCCGGGCCGCCTTTACATTCGGGATCTGTCCGCCTTCCAGAAAAGCAATCAAAGGATGCTGGACTTCACGGACGGCAAGATCGTCGCCCATATTCTCGGCAACCACATCGAGCAGACGCGAACCCCCTACCTGGATTACCCCGTCGGTACCATATTCCAACCCAATGAACACGAGTGGGCCCTGTCTCGCGGTGTGTTATTCGAAATCCAGGCCGGCTTGGAGGCCATGCACGGCACGCCGCAGCGCGTCACGTATCGCGACTTCTCGCTCTGGCCCGCGGGTCCGCTGGTGAAGGAAACCGACGAAAGTCGCGCAGCATTCAAGCAAACTCAGAAACAGCAACTCGATCACATGTGGGATCAATCCCAACCCTAAATCGCGAATCCGCGGCAGACGACGCGCCGATCACGAAACAATCTGCGTGAACTGCGTCGAAGTCTTTGAAAACCCCTATATCAACGCTCCATTCTGTCGCATAGCATCTCCTTGAAGCGGTTTCCATGGGGTGTCTGGAGTAGACGATGTCGAGCGGGAAAAACCCGTTGGTATGGATGATGGCTCTGTCGATGCCGGGCGCCGCCCAGGCGCTCGGACTGGGCGACATCCATGTGGATTCCGCGCTCAACGAACGCCTCGCCGCGGAGATCGAAATCGTCGGCGCCACCCCGCTCGAACTGGCCGAACTGAAGGCCGCGGTCGCGAATCGCGAAACTTTTTTGCACTACGGCGCCGAACGGCCGGCATTCCTGGCCTCGACGAGCTTCAGAGTCGCACAGGACGTTCACGGGCGGCCCGTGCTTGCCGTTCGTTCCACCGAAACCTTCACTGAGCCGGTGGTCAATTTCCTGGTCGACCTGAACTGGCGCAACGGACAACTCATTCGGCAGTACACCCTGCTGCTCGACCCCGCGGGCTTCGCCCCGGCATCTGCCGCGACGGCGGCCAGCCCCGTGGCGGCCCCGCAAACGCTGACGGCCCCTACCCTGGCGGCAGCGCCGCCCATGACCGAGGCGGCGCCGGCGGTCTTGGCCGCACCGACCCTGGCGACAGCGCCTACGATGGAGGCGGCACCGACGGTCGCGGCAGCACCGACCGCGCAGCCGAATCCGACGAGCCCCCAGCGCACCGCGCGTAAGACAGCTCATTTGAAGGTCGGCGCCAAAGCCACCCTTCGCGGCATTGCGTGGCGAGTGGGCGAGCGGTCCGAGTCCGATATTGAAAGAACGATGATCGCGATCTTTCGCGCCAACCCCGCCGCCTTCGACGGCAACATCAACCGGCTGCACCGCGGCGCCACACTCACCATCCCCTCGCGCGCGGAGGCGGCGCTGATTCCCCTGACCGACGCAAGACGCGAGATTCAGGCTCAGATGGCGGCTTGGCATTCACCCGCACATGCGCTCGCGGCGAACAACGCTGCGCCGGCGCTCGTTGTCCCGTCCGCCGCTGCGGCGCCCGCTGCAGCAACCGACGCGCCGGCGCCGAACAAGTCAGTGCAGGGCACCTCAACACCGTCTGCCGCCATGCCATCCGCGGATGCGCATGCGGAGGTGGCCGCCGCAGCGCTCGATCACAGGATTGAGTCGCTGGAGCAAGCCCTGAGCCGGATGCAGGGCCTGATGCAGAGCGAGCGCGACCAGCTCGTAGCCCTGCAGCGGCAAACCGCACGGGCGGCGGTCGCGTCACCGGCTACGGTCGCGGCACCGGCTGCGGTCACCTTGCCGACTGCGGTCGCCGATCCGCGCACGCAGCTCAAGTCGCTATTTTTGGCCCTCATTTCGATCGTCGCCAGTTTTGCGGTCGTCGGCGCGGTATTGACCACGGCGTATTTCAGGTTCCGGCGGCGCCTATCGATGGACCGCGATTCACGCCTCGTCACAGAGGCCGAGCGCGCCGAGGCGCCCGTAGCCGCCGAGGCGGTGCCGACCGAGGCGGCACCCGAGGATACGCAGGCCCCTGCGCCCGACGGCACACACCCGGACGTACAAATTCAGGCCACGGACATCGAGGCGACCCATCCCGCGCTCCCGATGCTGCGGATCGAGTCGGCCGGGCGCAGCGAGGTCTCTACGACCCCCCTGCCCGGCGACTCGCTGGACGACACCGTCGTCATCGCACCGCACGACACCGTCAACCAGATGGTCGATACCGTCAACCTGCGGATGAACGAGACCCACCTCGACTACAATTTCCTCGATCTCGAACAGACCGCGCAACACGTGCAGATGCCGAGCGTGCTCAATCAGCATGCGGTGGTGAAGGAACGGCGGACGAATCTGGCGGATGTGTTGAAGATGGCCATAGAGCGCGAACCCGATCGCCATGATCTGCGCATGAAGCTGATCGAATTGTACTATTCGGCCGCCGCCACCAACCGCAAGGCGTTCCTGGACGTGGTACAGAAACTGGCGCGCGAGCGCGATCACATGCAGCCCGAGCAATGGGACAAGATCGCCTTCATGGGCCGGCAAATCGCCGCCGAGAATCCCCTGTTTGCCGAACAAGCGGACGACGAAGATTTAGCCGACTGCGCATAACCCGCCCAATTGCATAGCGTATATTGCTACGCGTGTTTTTCCGGGGGGGTCTAGAGATGCTGATGCGCGTTCTCGGTTTGCTGGTGCTCACCGCGGCGTTTTCGATCGCGCGTGCCGGGATGCCGCCGTCGGCGCCGACCTACGGAGTCGAGCTCGAGAAGACTTGGATTCCCATGAAGGACGGCGTGCGCCTCGCCGTGACTCTCTACAAGCCGGCGAAGCTCAAGGCCGGCGAACGCGTTCCTGCTCTGCTCGAGTACCTACCCTATCGCAAGGACGACGATGAGGCCGTGCGCGACTACGGAACCCACACCTATTTTGCGAGGCGCGGCTACGTGGGCGCGCGTGTCGATATTCGCGGATTCGGCGCGAGCGAGGGGACGCCGCCCGATCGGGAATACTCGGCGCAGGAGCAGCGGGATGGGGAAGAAGTCATCGCCTGGCTGGCCCGTCAACCCTGGTCGAACGGCAGGGTGGGCATGCTCGGGATTTCCTGGGGCGGCTTCAATTCCATCCAGATGGCGCTGCGAAAGCCCCCAGCCCTCAAGGCCATTCTCGCGGTGGCGGCGACCGAACAGTTGTTCAAGGAAGACGTGCACTACATCGACGGAGTGTTCCACGTCGACGAATTCGAGCTCACGATGGACCTGGACCAGGGGCGCCCCGGGGCGCCGGATTTCAACCTGAGCGAATCGGTGATCGGCCCGCGCATGGATTCCGAGCCTTGGTCGCTCAACTACATGAAGCGGCAGCGCGACAGTGAATTCTGGCATTCGCCGCTGCGGCCTATCGAGACATTGGAGGTCCCGGCCTTTCTGATCGGCGGATTGCAGGATGGATATCGCGACAGCATCCTGCGCATGCTGGATGTGGTCAAAGCGCCGCTGAAAGCCTGGATCGGACCGTGGAATCACGGCTTCCCGAACGGCAGCGACTACGGACCCGCGGTCGAGTGGCGGGATCAGGCGGTGCGATGGTTCGACTACTGGTTGAAGGGTCGCGACACCGGGGTGCTGAAGGATCCGCGAGTCGTCATTTATCAGCAGCACTGGCATCCACCCGAATCGCAGGCGCAGGACATCCCCGGCGAATGGCGCGCCGAGGCCTGGCCGCCCGCCGGCCTCGCCCCGATGACGCTGTATCTGCAGCCGGAGCATCGGCTCGCGCCGCAGCCGCCGGCGGCCGGCCGCAATCTGCTGCGCTATGTTCCGAGCGCCGGCGTCGAGGCCGGCTTCTGGTGGGGGGAACTGTTGACCGATCAAAGGCCGGTAGACGCCTTCAGTCTGATCTACGACTCGCAGACCCTGTCCGACGAGGTGGCGATTCTAGGCCTGCCGCGTGTGATGCTGCAGGTGTCGGCAGACGCGCCACTGGCCGATTGGTTCGTCAGGCTGTCGGATGTCGCGCCGGATGGGCGCGTGACCATGGTGACCGGCGCCGGCATCAACGGCGCTCAACGCAATTCGATGGCGGCGCCTGAAGATCTGGTGCCGGGCAAGGTGTATCCCCTGTCCCTGGAATTGCACCTGGCATCCTGGGTATTCCCGAAGGGCCATCGCATCCGTATCGCCGTGTCGAACGCGCTCTGGCCCATGAATTGGCCGACGCCCTACCCCATGACCACGTCGGTGACATTGGGCGGCGACGCCGCTTCGCGCCTGGTCCTGCCGCAAGTACCGGTACACGGACCCGCCGTGGCGCCGTTCGCCGCGCCCGCGCCCATAGAGACGCTGGCTGGTATCACAAGGATCGGCGGAGGCGGCGCCGCGTGGCCGGGGGAATGGACGGTGTTGCGCGATGAGGCCCGGCAGCACAGCACCGTCATCTGGAAAGGCAGTACCGCGGTATCGTACCCCTGGGGCAGATTCGATCACTCGGAGAAGCTCACGTACGACATCGACGACGCACATCCCGATGTTGCGCGCGTGCAAGGAGATTCAGAATACATCCAGGCGGTGAAGGATCACCTGCTCACCTGGCGCGGGCGCCTCGACGTATCGAGTGACGCCCGGACGTTCTTCTACAAATACACCAGGACCTTACTGCGGGACGGCGTGGTCATCCGCACCCGGACCTGGGAGGAGCCGATTCCGCGCGATCATCAGTGAATTGTAGACGCCAGAGCCAGCGCCTGACGCGCCGCGTCCTGCGTGACTCGGTCGCGGCATTTCAACATGCGCTTCAAATCCTCGACGGGTTTCTTGTCGTCCCATGCGCATTTGTCCCGCAAGTATCGATCGAATCCAGGCGATCGATAGCCTAGATTTTTTTGATCTTCGGCAGTAAGCCAGTAGGCATCGTCCGATGCGTGCCGAAACATTTCATCCAACAGATAACGGGGCACGGCATTGTCCTCGAGAAAGGCGCGTACCGTCGCCAATGCCCCGCTCTCCACCAGCGTCGCATCCGCAGGCGCCGTCGATGCCGATGTCGATGTCGATGTCGATGTCGATCGAGCCTCCGAGGCAGCCAGGTAGGGCCGATTGATGCCGATCAGCCGCTCACCGTCGGTCTCGCGTTGACCGGCGGCGGCATAGATAAAGAAGCACGCACTGACGCAGCGCCCGGTCAACGGACCGACGATGACTGTGGTGTACAGCGACTTGACGAGCTTGGCTATTTTCAATGCCTCGGCCACGTCGCCGCCGTCCGAGGCCAGAATGAGCTTGTTTTGCGTCAGGAAGCGATCCCGATCAGCCAGTATTTTGGACAACAGGGCCGCGTAATCGCCGGGAATGATTTCGCCGGAGAGCACCAAGGGCCCAATCGGACCCACGAACCGGTCGGTGTACGGGTCGTGATCCATATAGAAGAGCTCGGCGCTGTACGCGGGCACACTCACCAGCAACAGTAGAAAGGTGCAGGCGGCGGCGATCGGAGTGCCCATGAATGCTCCCGTCAGCTTGCCGGATCCCCGCAACAGGGTCTCGCAGCCTGCACGGGCGGACAGGGGACGGTGCCGTACGAGCAAAATACACAGCAGTGGCCGGGCTTGGGCCGCAGCAGCGTGCCGCAGCCACTGCACTCGTAATAGTACTGACAGGCATCGGTTGGCATGGTCTCTACCTGCGCATGTCCGCAGGCGGGGCAGCTAATTGTTGACATAAGAATCATGACGGGATGTGTGATCGGGTACCGCAGCCCACGGTCATCCGATGCACCCCTCGTGCGTTCCTTTGATTAGCCCTACTTGAGAGGCTAATCGGGAGATTCAGGTGAATCGCGCGGCTCAACGGCATCGATGGCGCCTCTGGTTGTTGCTGGGAGGACTCTGTGCGCCCCTCGCCACCTGGGCGGATGCAGTCTCCGCGGTGCAGTTGCTTCGTGAAGGCGGCTGCGGAGGCATTCTACCCCCGGCGCGTCCCATTCATCACAGTGCCCAGTTGGATCGGGCGGCGGAACAATGGGCCGCCGGACGCTCGCTCACCGCGGCGACGGGTCAAAGCGGCTATGAAGCGGAGTCGACATCGGGATTGCACATCAGCGGGCCTGACTCATCCATGATTCAGCTACTGAGACGATCCAGCTGCGCTACGGTGACTCGCCAGGATCTGCGCGACATGGGCGCCTACAGGCGCGGCCTGGACACGTGGATCGTGCTGGCCTCGCCCTATGCGGCACCGGCGCCTGTACAGGCACCGATGCTGGCATCTCGGACGCTGGATCTGGTCAATCAGGTACGCGCCCGCGGCACCCGCTGCGGCGAACGGTCCTTCGGTCCGGCACCGCCGGTGAAACTCTCGGGCACCCTGGCGAATGTTGCTTTCGGGCATGCCAGCGACATGGCCACGCACGATTATTTTGAACACGAGGATTTGGCCGGACACTCGCCCGCGGATCGGGTGCGCGCGGTGGGCTACAGAGAAAAACTCGTGGGCGAGAATATCGCCTACGGTCCCAAGTCCGCGGATGAAGTCGTGCAGGGTTGGCTCGACAGTCCCGGACACTGCGAAAACATCATGGATCCGCGATTCGCCGAAATGGGAATCGCTTATGCGCCGGGCCGGGCGTCCAAGAAAGGGCTGTACTGGGTTCAATTGCTGGTCGAACCGAAGGCCTAGAACCGTCCAAATCTGCGATCATGGGGGCCGGATTCACCATCGGCCTTCCGACCAGCGCAAATGCAACTAGGCATCTTTTACGCCGCGACCGCGTACATCTTATGGGGCATCTTTCCGATCTACTTCAAGGCGCTGCAGAGCGTCTCACCGGTCGAGATCTTGTGGCATCGGATCGTGTGGGCGTGCGTTTTTCTGCTGATCGCATTGACCGCACGCCGGCAGTGGTCTTGGGTGGGCAGGGTTTCGCGTCAGCCCAAAGTGCTGGCGGGATTTACCGCAAGCGCAGTGCTGCTGTCGCTCAATTGGTATCTTTATATCTGGTCGGTCAACAGCGGCCATGTGGTCGACGCCAGTCTGGGATACTTCATGAATCCGCTGGTGACCGTGTTCTTGGGATTCCTACTGCTGCACGAGCACCTGCGCCCCATTCAGTGGGCGGCCATCGCGCTGGCGGCGAGCGGCGTGGCGTGGCTCACCTGGCAGGCCGGGCATCTACCCTGGATCGGCTTAGGTTTGGCGTTCTCTTTCGGCTTCTACGGCTTGCTGCGCAAAACGGCGGCGCTCGGCGCGTTGGAAGGCCTGTCGCTGGAGACGTTTCTGCTATTTCCCATCGCGTTCGGCTATCTGGCGTGGCTCGCACTCCATGATCGGAATGCCTTCTTGAATGCGTCCGTGGGCACCAAAAGCTTATTGATGGCCGCGGGTCCGATCACCGCCATCCCGCTCCTGTTATTCGCGGCGGGGGCCCGGCGCATTCCGATGTCCACGCTGGGATTGCTGCAATACCTGGCCCCGTCCCTGCAACTGCTGATCGGAGTCTGGATGTACCACGAACCGTTCACCGGTGAACGCGCGCTGGGGTACGCGGTCATCTGGTCGGCGCTCCTCATCTATACGCTGGAAGGAACCTGGCGGACCCACCGCAGGCGCCTCGCGGGGCAATGATCCTGCGAGGGCCTGTGACGCGTTGCCGGGGAGGCCGGAATCCGGCCTGGTAGACTTGAGCACCCTCCATCACGGTATGATTGTGCAGAATGCCCAGTAAAATTCCCGAAGGTGAGAATCGCGGTTGGATCGTGCCGATCGGCGGCGCCGAGAACAAAGAGAACGACCGCCACATCCTGGAGCGCTTCATCCGAGTCTCTGGCGGGGCGAACGCCAATATCGTCGTGATTCCCACCGCCAGCCGCATGCACGAAACCGGACCGCGCTACGAAGCCATTTTCAAGGAACTCGGCGCCTCCGAGGTCACCGTCATGGACTTCGACACGCGTCGCGACTGTCAGGAGGCCGGCAGACTGCGGCGGATCGAAGCAGCGACCGGCATATTCTTCACGGGCGGCAACCAATTGCGGCTCACCACCCTGCTCGGTGGGACGCCGGTGGCCAAGTTGATTCGCGTGCGCAATGCGCGCGGCGTGACCGTGGGCGGGACCAGCGCGGGCGCCAGTATCCTGAGCGAGCACATGATCGCCTTCGGCGATGAGGGCTCCTCGGTGATCTCGGGCAGCGTGCGGCTCGCCCCGGGCTTAGGGCTGACCAATCGTTTTATCATCGACCAGCACTTCCGCCAACGCGACCGGCTGGGCCGCCTGATCACCGCGCTTGCCTACAATCCCTTTGCCGTAGGTATAGGTCTCGATGAAGACACCGCCGCGTTCATTGGCCCGGACGAGACCATCGAAGTCGAGGGCAGCGGCGGGGTGACGGTGGTGGACGCGTCCGACGCCAGCTATTCCTCCATCGGTGAGGTAAGCGAAGGCCAGCCGGTGTGCATACTGGGGCTCAAGTTGCACATTCTGGTCGCGGGTGCGACATTCAACTTGCATACGCGACTGGCCGCCGCCGGGGGGCTGGTCCAACCCAAAGAATAGCGGGGCCGCGTCAGCGCGGCGGAGAGGCCACATGCGCATTGTCGATCGATCCGTCTATGTTGGCCCCTCTCTGTACGCCCGGTTTCCCGTCATTCGGCTGGAACTCGACCTAGGTGAACTCGAGGCGTGGCCCACCGGCCGCCTAGGCTCGGGCTTCGTCGACGCACTGGCCGCCGCGCTTCCGGGTCTTTCGGACCATGGATGCTCCTATAGAGAGCCCGGCGGCTTCTTTCGACGCATGCGCGAGGACGACGGTACCTGGCTCGGACATGTGCTCGAGCACGTCGCCATTGAACTGCAGAATATGGCCGGCGAGGAAGTGACCTTCGGCAAGACGCGCGCCGCGGGAGCCGCCGGGGTCTATACCGTCGTTTACGAATACGCACAACGCGATGAGGGCATCGCCGCAGGCGAGCTTGGACTCAAACTGCTGTGCTCGCTGCTGCCGGAGGCGATACGGCCTGCCGACTCCGTACCCCCGGATTGGAGTTGGGCGGCGGCGCGCGATGAATTCATCCGCTTCGCGCAGCGCCGCGCACTCGGGCCATCGACGTCCGCGCTCGTGCGCGCGGCGGAGAAGCAAGACATCCCCTGGCTGCGTCTCAACGATCAATCGTTGGTGCAGCTCGGCCACGGCAAATTCCAGCAGCGCATTCAGGCAACGGTGACCAGCCGCACCTCGCATATCGCAGTCGAATTGGCCAGCGACAAGGAAGAAACCAACAAGATCTTGGCGACGCTCGGGCTGCCGGTGCCGAAGCAAGAGCTGGTGCAGAGCGAAAGACAGGCCGTACGCGCCGCGCAGCGCATCGGCTTCCCGGTGGTGACCAAACCCTACAACGGCAACCACGGCCGCGGCATTTCGATCCGGCTCACCACCGACGAGGAGGTATCGCAGGGATTTACCGTGGCGCGCGAGCATTCGCGATCGGTAATCGTCGAGACCTTCCTGGAAGGCGACGATCATCGCCTGCTGGTGGTGAACGGTGAGTTGGTCGCCGCGACACGGCGCACTCCGGGTCATGTAGTCGGCGACGGCCGGCACACGATCGTGCAGCTGATCGAGATCGTGAATCAGGATCCGCGCCGCGGAGTCGGTCACGAGAAGGTGCTGACGCGCTTGGAGCTCGATGCGCAGGCGCAGAAAATGATCGATCGCGCGGGGCTGACGGCGGAGTCCATTCCGGATGCCGGCCAAAGCGTTTTTCTGCGCTCCACCGCGAACCTGTCGACGGGCGGCACCGCGACCGACGTCACCGACGTCATCCACCCCGACAATCGCGAGATGGCGGAGCGCGCAGTACGCGCCATCGGACTCGATGTGGGCGGAGTGGATTTCCTGTCGAAGGACATCACGGAAAGCTACCGAGCGATCGGCGGCGGCATCTGCGAGGTGAACGCCGCCCCCGGCTTTCGCATGCACGTCGCGCCGAGCGAAGGCAAGGGACGCGACGTCGCCGCGCCGGTGGTCAGCATGCTGTTCCCGCCCGGCACGTCGGCGCGCGTACCGATCGCGGCGATCACGGGCACCAACGGCAAGACCACCACGGCCCGCATGCTCGCGCACATCACCAAAATGAGCGGCTACACGCCGGGCCTGACCACCACGGACGGCGTCTACATCGACGGTCAGCGCACGGTGCAAGGCGACATGACGGGCCCCATGTCGGCGCGCATGGTGCTGGCCGATCCGCAAATCGACATCGCGATTCTCGAGACCGCGCGAGGCGGCTTGCTGCGCGCCGGCATGGGAGTCCGCGAAGTCAACGTGGGGGGCGTGCTCAATGTGCAGTCCGACCATCTGGGCTTGAAGGGCATCGACACGCTCGAGCAGCTCGCCGAATTGAAACGCATCGTGGTGGAAATTGCGACCGACTGCGCCGTGCTCAACGCCGACGATCCTCTCGTGCTCAAAATGTCGGGCTATACGGAAGCAAAGAGCATCTGCTACGTGACTGTCAATCCGCAGCACACGCTGGTGCGCGAGCACATCCGCGCGGGCGGCCGGGCTTGCGCGCTCGAAGCCGGCGTCAACGGCCAGATGATCACTCTGTACGACCGCGGCGGCCACATTCCCCTGCTCTGGACGCACCTGATCCCGGCGACGCTCGAGGGCCGCGCCATCCACAACGTGCAGAACGCCATGTTCGCGGCGGCGATGGCGTTCTCCTTGGGGATAAAACTCGATTCGATTCGGCAGGCGCTGCGCACCTTCGACTCGACCTTCTTCCAGGCGCCCGGCCGCATGAATGTGTTCAGCGAGCATCCCTTCAAAGTGCTGTTCGATTATGGGCACAATGCCCACGCCGTCGGGATGATGGCCGATCTCGCGGGCCGCCTCGATGTGACCGGCCGGCGCATCGTGGTGCTCGCCGGCCCGGGCGACCGGCGCAACGAGGACCTGGTGGCCATTGCCAAGGCCGTCGCGGGACGCTTCGATCACTACATCTGCCGCCGCGACGATAGTCTGCGCGACCGCGCGCCGGACGAGGTACCGCGCATTCAGGCGCAGGCTCTGCGCGCCGCGGGAGTCCCCGATGGTGCAATCACGATCATTCCCGACGAGCAGGAGGCCATCGAGGCCGCATTGCGCATGGGCGAAGCCGGGGACCTGCTGCTGATTTTCGCCGATGCCTTGGTGCGCTCCTGGAAGCAGATCACCAAGTTCAAGCCGAGCGGAACGGCGCCGGCCAGACCCATTTTGCAATCCGCGGCTCCCGCATCCTCCATCGTCACACCCGCACCAGAGTCCCGAGGCAACGGCAAAAGTGCGGGCGTGTACGGCGACTCGGGCACCGCCGCGAGCCCGCCGAATCCGGCCTTCAATCTCGAAGGGTTCATTCGAGACGAGCGCGGGATTCGCATGGCGCCGGAGAGCGAAGACTGAACGTTTCGCGTCCGCTGCCGTTCGAGGATTCGCGGCGCCTGACGGGCGGCAATCTATTCTTTGCCTCCCCGGCCGCGGTGCTCGAACTCGTGGGCGCACCCCCCGATGAGGACTTGATCGCCGCCTGGCGTGGCCGGGTCGAACGCGCGGGCGCGCACCTGGGCTGGACCCTTCGACGGGCCGTGGCGCGCCGGCACGCGGGGGGTGCGTCGCTCGCGATTACGGCGCCCCA